>TARA_R110002049_G_scaffold73827_5_pt1 | contig 19593 bp, 6 predicted proteins | sample TARA_R110002049 | Tara Oceans TARA_R110002049 (sample SAMEA4396941) | marine metagenome | biome: Polar Biome; feature: [SRF] surface water layer (ENVO:00010504); material: water (ENVO:00002006), including particulate matter (ENVO:01000060) such as... | depth 5 m | reverse complement strand
AGCCGGCGGTGTATTATTACTAGATGACTGGAATCGTGCAGACACAAGATTCATCCAAGCATGTATGGAATTGGTAGATAGACAGACTTATATCTCATGGACTTTACCTAAAGATTGGCATATTATATTGACTGCTAATCCAGACAACGGTGACTATATGGTAAACTCTACTGACCCTGCACAGAAGACTCGTTACATTACAGCAAACTTAAAGTTTGATATAAATGTATGGGCTAGATGGGCAGAAGAGAATGATATGGACACTAGATGTATCAACTTCTTATTAATGCATCCTGAGTTAGTAACTCAAGAGACTAATGCTAGGTCTATATCTACATTCTTTAATAGTATCTCAAGTATTAAGAAGTTTGAGGATCAATTACCGCTAATCCAAATGATTGGAGAAGGTTCTGTGGGTAACGAATTTGCCTCTATGTTCACTACATTTATTAATAACAAACTTGACAAGTTGGTTACTCCAAGAGAGTTAGTTACTGGTCCAGAAGAAGTATTAATAGAACTAAAAGAGTGTATAGGTAAGGACGATAACTACAGAGCAGATATAGCAAGTCTTTTAGCCACAAGAGTAGCTAATTTTGCTGTTGCTTTCTCCAAAACGGATACTGTAACTGCAAAAGTGCAAGAGCGTCTTGTTAAGCTGTGTACTTTAGACTATTTAACTGACGACTTAAAATATTTAGTAGTTAGGACTATATTTACTGGTAATAAGGCTAAGTTTAATAAAATGATGATGAATCCAGCTATCATTAAAATGACAATTAAGTAATGGCAAGTAAGAATGTACACGATGGAGAATTCCCGGATCAGGCAGTTATTGATCTGGGGTTCGAAGACGGAGAACAGGTAGGACTTGTTTGTAATGATGTAGAGACACTATATTTATCAGAATCAGTATCTATGTATAATAAAATAGAAAATCTTTTAAGTACGGAAACAACTTCTGATTTAACTACGGTTAAAAGAGCTTTCATTCTACCTATGCATAATGTGTCAACTGAGAGACTTAAAGCTTCTCTTAAAGAGCATAAGATTTCTATTACTAATGATTATGAAAAGGCTGACTTTATTATTCCTCATACTAATTTTTATCAAGAGTTTTCTCAAGTATCTAATATTCCTCAAAGTAAACTAATTTTTAAATTGTCTAATGGATACTTTGCTCATTTACATAGAACTCTTACTCACGATTATCATGATGATACTACTAACAATGTTTTATTAGATAAAAGATCGCTAGGAGATAGCTATCAATATAATATAGATTATGAAAGTGCTCCATATGATAGCTATTGTTTTAGTAACATGTCTTTAGTATTAGCAGATTTAATTGAGAAAGGTGAAATGAAGGTTATTAATACTGACACTGTGCTTAATCAATCAGCTAATAGAGTTCCTATAACTGAAGAGTTAATGGAGGATATTAAAAAGATGGTAGGAGATTATGATGCTAGTGATGAAGAGATAGAAATGGCTGGTAAAATTATCCCAACAATTGATCCTACAGGAGAACCATATCTATTGTATGTATATGCAACCGATTTTTTAGATTATATAACACATAAATATAATAGAAATAAGGATGTAATGTATTGGATGGATAAATATTCGATAAATAAGCTGTCTAGATGTAGTGCTGAAGAAGCTATTCGATATTTTGAAGAGTCAGGAGAGTTAGATTCAAGATGTTTTAGAGCATTAGAAGTAAAATGTAGAAATGAAATACAGATCTACAATAGAGAACTATATACATTTAAAGTTCAAGTTAAACCCGAGTACAGAAAGTATATGGAAGACTAACTGTGAAGAGTTGTCTGATTAACAACTCGTGTTTAATTGAGGCATAGAGGGGAGAGGTATGGAAGAGATCCTACTAAGACAACGTCACCTCCCCCTAATATGTTTAACCTAATAAAAATTAAAATATGAAAGAAAAGATAGCATTAATAGATGGAGATAGTCTAATCTATTATGAGATGGGGAAAGCTACCCTAGAAGAAGCTTTACAGAGCTTAGATGGAAGGATTAATCAAATGTTTAACCAAACAGAAGCTACAAAGTATGCAGGTTTTCTTACAGCAGGTAAATGTTTTAGATATGCCGCAGCTAAAACTAAACCTTATAAAGGAAATAGAAAATATAGTGATAAACCTATTATCTTTCCTGCTATAAAAGAGTACTTAAGACAAAAATGGGGATTTACTTCTATTCCTGAGTTAGAAGCAGATGATTTAGTATCTGTATACCATGACCCTTTAAATACAGTTATATGTAGTCCGGATAAAGATGTTTTATATCAAAACAAAGGAATACATTATAATTATGGAAAAGCAGAAATAGTTGTTGTGGATGAGAATGAGGCTACTACATTTTTATGGAAACAAATGCTTATGGGTGATAGTACTGATGGTATTCAAGGTATACCAAAAGTAGGAGATAAAACCGCTACTTCATGGTTAAAAGATACACTTGTAGCTGACATGCCTGCACTTGTTTTAAATAAATACATAGAAAAGTTTGGAAATCACGAAGGAATTAGTAAATTTGCAGAGACATTCAAACTTATATATATTCTAAACTCTAAAGAAGACGTTCTTAGAGAAACTGGCATCGAACTACCTGAGATAGTAACTTATGATGTTAAACTTTTAAATGAAAATGAATGGCTGTGAAATGCAAAGAACTCGTATACACCCCGCTAAATGCGGTAACCTTTAGAATTACTGGAGGAACTAAATCCCTTACCGCCCACAAGGTGGGTAAGGTGATACAGTCCTTAGAGGGCCCTGATGGGATAATATTATCTGTAAATAACACTACAGAAGTTAAAAATATTAAATACAAAGTTAACTTAATAGAACAAATTATTGTAAATAAAACTATTTACTATGATGTTCATATGGCAAAGAGAACAAAGTCTTCAATATTTGTATTCCCTATGCTTGGAGGAGATAAAACCCTATTCTTTTGGGATAGATTATTTGTAAATGCTTTTATAGAAACCCCAGAAGAAAAAGATTGTATAGCTCTATTGTACAGGTGGTCATCAGATCCTTTATTTATAAAGTTTGAAAAAGCTTTATCTAAATTTAAAGATTTTAGAAAAAAGTATGACCCAAATCCGTATTATGTTTTATTTACTTTTAATATTCCAGACAAGCATAAAAGAAACTATAAGTTATTTAAAAAAGGTAAATATTCTAAATTATCTAAGTCTTATAAAGTTTCAATTTTAGATTTTCATGATGCAGAGATAGAAAGTGAAATAGGTCAGATTTTGTTTCAAGATCCTAAAAGAAAGAAAGTTATGGAGAAAAAATTAAACTGTATACTAGAAGAAAACTCCGAACTACTGAGCATCATTAACGATGATGAAATTTTTGATATAGAAAAATACAAACTTAATAAATTAATATAATGAAAAAAAAAGATAAAAACGTAAATATGTCTACTCCAGATGGTTGGGAGTTTGGGACAAAATATTCTTTTAAACCAGATAATCTAAAACAAAGTAAGCACTATTATGATATAGATAGAAATCTAGGACATAAAAGTATTTCATTTTCTGAAAAGTTAGATATAGAGGTTAAGGCAATTACAGACTTGTTGAAAGAGAAGAATAAAGCATATGGTAACACTGCTCTAAATCCTACTAATGTATTTAGTAAATTAGATGCTGGAGAAGCTATATGTGCTAGAATTGATGATAAATTAGCTAGGATAAAAAATAGAGGAATTAATGATGAGACAGAAGATACAGTCGATGATTTAATTGGTTATTTAATACTACTAAAGATGTCAAAAGCATAAAACATTAAAAAGGGACTTTCGTCCCTTTTTTTTTACTTAATTGAGTTAAACCATTTTTGAGCCTCTTCTGGACCAAGACTTCTAGTTAGTCCTCTCCATGCAGGAATAAGATCTTCTACTTTCTTTCTTATTTTTCTATCTCCTTTACTGTACCTACCAGTATCTCTTTGGTAAAATATATCAGCTTCGTCCCCAATTCCAACTAGATAAGGAAGCTCTTGGTACAATATTTGTTCAAGTATTGATATTCCATCTTCTATAGGTCTAGCAGTAGCAGTAGGAGATTTAAGAATTCTAAAAGCTTCTTTAGTCCCAACTACAGGAGTCCATTGTTTAATTTCCATTTGGTATCTTGTTGCCTGGTACAATATAAAGTTAGCGGCCCAACCCCTTTCATCATCATCTTTACTTCCTAAATAAAATATAAGAGCTGATGTAGCAACTAAAGCAGACAACTCAGTTAAAGCTCGTTTTATATTTTGTCTTTCCATTTCAGTCATTTCACCATATGTTTTAAACACATCCCCTTTATTACGCTGAATAGATTCTGTAACCATATTAGCAAAAGATATGTAATAACCTTGAGTTAGAGTTCCTAACTCTTCATCTGTATGAATAGTAGAACCTGTAAATCCTCCATGTCCGTATCTCCTTCTAATACCAGGAGCAACCCAACTACGAAATAAACCAATCATTTTTCCATACCAAGTTCTATGTAATATAGGCGCGTCAAACTTACCTTTAATTTGATTTGTTCTTCTACCTAAACCTCTTAGTAAATGTGTAAAATCATTTTTATTAAAACTATCTTCTGACACCTCTGGGTCTACAGACATTCTTCCTTTCTCATCTATAACTAATAAATCAAAGAGATTAGCATCTTTACCATTTCTTTGTATTACATTACCATTTTTATCTTTTAACTTTCCTTCTAAACTTTTCATTAATCCTAGCATTCTTGTAGCAGAAAGCTGATGTTCTACACCTTGCTGTAAAAACATTAATCCACCAGAATCTAATAATCTTTTAGCTTTATTACCAACTACTCTATTACCTTCTCTATCAGTTATTTCTGTTAATGCATCAAAAAACTCCATAGCTTTACCTAATTTAGTAATAGGCATAAATTCTCCTATATCTTTCATAGCTCCTTGTGCCCAATACTGAGATTTTGCCCAAGCTAAATCTTTTGTACTCATAAATTGACCAGCAACAGCTTCTTGCAGCATTGACATATTATCCATTACATATTGATTAGCTCCTTGTAATAAGTTAAAAGATAAATTGTTTACTGCTACAAATTGATTTATTGACCCTGCCATTTGAGTAGCTGAGATGTTTTTTCCAAATAAATTAAATTCTTGTTTTAACTCTTCTTGACCAAACATAACTACATCTATCCACTCGTTAATATGCTTAAATGTATAAGAGTCTCCCTTTTTTAAAACGGGTAATTTAATTCCTAACTGTTTAGCTACTTTATCAACTTGCTCCATTCCAGAACTAGTGACTTCTAATGTCCCCCTGTTCTCCATTACAAGTCTAAATAAATTAACTTCCCCAACTATTTTAGATTTAGCCTTATATTTATTAGCCATATGTCTAAATCTATATACACTACTAGCTACATCCATAGAAACATCTTTAGATTCTACCATATTAGTGGCATATACAGGAACTTGCTTAACTAACTCTCCACTTAAATCGTGATATATACCATGGTCTTGATTAGTCTCTGTAATAGTAACTGACTCTTTTAATAGATCTTTTCCTGTCAGTAAATATCCTTGCTCTTGACCTCTTGATATTATATCTTTTCTATATGAAGGCATTAAATAAGAATAGTTGTCCCATTTATTTTTATGCATTCTATTAGCACCAATCATGGCATGTGACTCTTGCATAGATTTAATTACAAAGTCATAATATTTTTTTGTTACAGGGTTAGATTGTATTGCAGTGTATTTAGGATTTGTGTACTTAGATTTTTTAGGTTTAACCCATTCATTTCTTGGGACATTATTTAACATATTATTACTAAGTATCTTCCTTAACTGTGTAATTTTATTTTCATATTCCTCTGCAATTTCTGCATTAGCTGCTTTTCCTTTTTCAGCTTTAGCGTCCCATATTTTAGATTGTATAGAATCTCTTATTGCTTTCCAGCCATCTAAAGGTTCAGTATTTTCTTTTAACCAAGCCTGTGTTTTTTTAATAAAAGCTCTACCTTTAGCTCCTACATACCACTTCTTTTGGGCTTCTTGAAATACAGTCTCATCTTGGTAATCTTTCCTTTCAGGTTTGTTAAACTCCTCTGCTGTCTTTCTTTCAAAATTTAATTTATTTGTATAAAATTTATTTTGATCTATAGGATTAACAAAGCCTAAAACTGTTTTTCGTTCATTTTTCTTTAATTTATGATTATAACTTTCAATTATAACTTCTTCTACTACATCTTTGTTAAGTTCAGAAACATTAAAATCATTTTTACCTTTTGAGAAGTCGTTATATTCTTCAAACATTTCTCCTTTAAAAGATAAAGTTGCATCATTAGCTTCTATATTCTGATTACTAATAGATTTAGCAAACAATTGAATAATAGGCTCACTACTGTAGATAATAGGATCAAACAAATAAGAATAACCAGACTTGTCTTTATGTGCTGCTCTCATCTCTCTGACTAAATCTCCTCTGTTAGTTATTTTCTTATTTTTTAGTTGCTCAATTGCTATATCTGTTCTAGCTTTTTGAAACTCTAATTCACTAATTTCTTTAAGATTTCTTTTTTCTTTTAACGCTGAGAACTCTGGACTAGGATCAATTCCTGTGTATCTATAAATCCCTTTCTTTTTACCTTCTTCAAAATTCTGTATAAAATCATCTATACCTGTGTTAATATTTTTATTATGTAGTGGTAAAAGCTTCTCTGCTAAAATTGGAATAATATTATCCTGAAAATCTGAATTTATAATCTCAAACTGCTCTAAAATAGATACAACTCTTTCCTCCATTGTATCAAATCTAACTGTAGGGAGAGCTTCATTTGCTTTTAACTTTGCTTTTTTAACCCTCATAATATCTTTAATAGACTTTATAGTATTAATACCGTCTAATTCTCCTTTTAACGACCAAATTTCATTAAGATTATCATTTGTAGCTCTCTTTGTTATAGGAATCTTCATAATCTTATCATATTTTCTCTTAGAGGAATTTAAAGAGCTACCTAGAGTTGTTACAAATTGATTTAAATCTTCAATCTTATTTATTCTTTTTAAAGATGCTTTTAATTTCTCTAGTGTAGCAAGTTCTTTTTCTCTTTTCTCAAGAGGTAATTGGTTAACTGCTCTTATTTGATTTTCAACTCGTACTTTTTGTTGATTTACTAATTTTGTAATCTTATCTTGATCTCTACTTTCCTGTAGCGCAGGATTAAATTCCCCAATAAAATTCTCAGATTGTAAATTACCAGTAAACATCTCACGAGTTAAGGCCTCTACGTTAAGACTAACAGCTGTTCCTTTTGCAAGTACGTCCAGAATATCAATGAAAAACTTTTTTATTGCATTTACAACATTTTTAAACCATCCTGGGCTTTCAGAATCTTTAGTAGGATTAATTAATTTTTCTGCTACTGCTGATAAAGTAGCGTCAGCAGTTTTTTCTATTCTTATATATTCAAGACCTATAGCTGTAGCTAATATTTCTTTATCGTACATATCTCCACTGTAATCTCGATAATACTGACGCATATGATCTTGAAGACTTCCGTATTTTCCATTTATGTCACTTAGCTCTTCTATAGCTTTTTTCACTAATGGATTATCAAGTCCTAATAAATCAAGATAAATATGTGCAAATTCATGAGGTATAGTATCTTCAGTTAAGCTTGGACTTATCCTAATAGTAGGGTTTTCTCCTGGAGCTGTAGGGTCAACTTGTCCTAATCCCGTAATTGTATGGTCTATAATAACATTAACAGTAATACCATGTTTTTCAAACATATCTTGAAACTTTTTAGCTCTAGCATTGATAAAATCGTATCCTGGCTGTATATTAGCTAAATAATCATTATCCATATTAAACAGACTTGCACCTATGGGAGGTAATGATTTTGCTCTCTGCTCACTAGTATTTTCTTTTCTTATTTGCTCAGACATTTTAAGGTCTGCTCTATCTTGTGGAGTTGCTACTGCGTTTAAATAAGACTCAAGTTCGTATTCAGTATTGTAATCAAAATCAGAATTAGATTCGAAATCTGCAGGTATTTGAGTTTTAAGTGTAATTTCATTAATACTTAATGTATGTAACTCACTAGCTCTTGAGTAATATGACTCTGGAGTATTTTTAATAAATTTAGTTTCTAATAATCCTGGGTATCTACCCTCAATTCTAACTAACTCTCTTTTACTGTACGGTAAGTTAGATTGATTTAAATATATATTATCTCCTATTTTAGTAGCTATTCCGTGTTTTTTTAAAATTTTATATATTCTAGCACCACTTCTTTTATTTGGGTCTACATTATCTAAGTATCCATATAAATCTGTGTACAATTGATTTTCTTTTCCGTCTGAATAATATTTACATCCCATATTTTATATTTTTAATTTTAAATTTTACAAACCTTATAAGGCTGTTGTTCTGGATTCGCTTCACTGTTTAACGTAGGAGTATAACTATCTCCTACAAATTGATGGAAGTCAAGTACACGCTGAGAATATTTAATTCCTCCTTCATGTATAGCACTCGTACCATCTTCATTTAAAATACCCATTTCATTTAATTTAGAAGAAATACCTGCTAATTGAATCTCCTCATACACAGCTCCATACTGATGTCCTGTAAGCATAAATATTTTTGCATCTCCTGTCTCAAGATTAGTAGTAGTAAAATAAGGCACAAATGACTGAGACTTATCATTATAAATACTAGGAGCATTTTGTCCCATTGTTATAGACCCATTATAATTTGGGCTATTTAATGTGTTCTTTATGTAATTATAAGGAACACTCTTTAAAAAAGCACTTCCTCCAGGTTTTGCTAATCCGAAATTTCTTACAAAGTTATGAATTTCATCCGACTCTGTGAAATAATCGTTGTTTTTTGTATTTTCACTCTCTCTGTTAAAAAATTCTACTATACTTTCAGAGTCTGAGTCTTCAAATAATAACGTTTTATCTGTAAGGATGTCTGTATGTATTAAATCAATATATGTTCCATACCCTGAAGAAAATCCAGTAGTAAATAGTTGATTAGCTATTAATAGTTTACCAAAGTTTTTAATTTCTGTAACTTCTTCACTGTTAGTTTTGTCATTAGCATAACTTTCCGGATTTTTTAATAATCCTAATAGTCCATTACTTAAACGATCCTTTGCTTGAGGAGACATGTCAAATGAAGTATCTAATTGTATTAAAAAATATGGAGAATATTTATTACTTGGATGTGGTTGTAGGTTAGATACAAACTCATTGGTACGTAATGCTGCATATTTATTTTTTATTTTTGATAATCGACTAACTATGTTACTTTTACTATTTGTATATAAAGCTTTAAAAGTATCTTTTGATACTATATTAGCTTTTACTAAAGGGCTATTACTTCTAGTCATTAAGTCTAAAAATAAAGATTTATCAATAAATTTATGTTGAGCAGCAGTTAATCCATAAGATCCTATCTTCTCTTTTAATCCTCTTTTAAATGTATGAAAACTGTCTCTGTTGTTTATAAAACCCATTTGTGCTGTAGAAGCTAGTATAGAATCAAAAACAGATCTAAATGTGTACGCAATACTATCTGGCTTTCCAATTTCAGATCTTGCTATCAATTCATCAGCTCCTAATATTGCCATGCTATCACTTTCTCTTAAATATCTATTTTCAGTCTCAATCCAGCTATTTAATGCTGAGATTTCATTTATATTTTTTATAGTATCAGGAGTAATGATTTTATTTATTGTTTGTAGTCTTCTTCCTGCAAAAAAGAACATTTTAAAATTCTGTAAATACTCTATTTGCCTTAACCCTTGGTCCTCATTAGTTATATCTGCATTTAAATCTGTAATTAAAAGAGCACTATCCATAGGGACTACTTCTGAGAAAGTATCTTGGAAATTAAAACTGTTACTAATATAGTCTTGTTTTTTAAAATCTTTTAATACTTTATCAATAGCTTTTACAAACCCACTTAAACCTAAACTATTATCTGTAGCATGTTTTATAGCTTTCTTTATACTAGGTTGAGATACAAAATAAACAACATCTTTAACAGGCATTCCTGCATTTAACATCATACCTGCTACTGGGATAGTGTACATATTATCATTTATATCAATTTGTATAGCAGACTTTCCAGCATCAACAGCTGCACTTAAAAATAAATTCATATTAGTATCTGTGTATACACCATCAAAGCTTCCTGACTCAGGGTTAAATACTTTTTGCACTCCTAATTTTTCAAAAGATACTTCACGCCCATTATAAATCATAGTAGGAGTATAATCCTTTCCTATAGTCATATTACCTCCTTCTGCTGCATTTCTACCACTTAGTTGGTTAGCCCATAATCCTGTACTTTGCGCCCCTTGTTTATTCCTTTCTTCCATCTGAATCTCAGCTAAAGGATTGTTGTAATTTATATTTAAATCTTGTCCTGAAACAGCTCTTAACTCTGCCGCTAGTCTCTTTAATCTAGGGTCATCTAAAGGAGTTACAACCTCATCTATATGTAAATCACTAGTCATAATAGCTTGATACACATCCATAATAGCATTATCTCTCATAGGTTTACCCATTTTAGAATACTTAGTATCATAATTAGGAGTAATTTTATTCCATGTTACTTCTCCTGTTTCTTTATTTTTTACTTTTTTATGATTAGGAAGAAATACAGATAATTTATCAATATCAAAATCTGATCCCATTTGTACTGTTATTCCTCCTGGAACCATAATTGCTTTTGAATGAGATTCTGGTAAAAAGCTTACAACTTCCATAGATAATGTAGAATTCTTTCCTTGGTTAGGAGTTCTATACCCTATTAAAGTCAATAATTCAGGACTATTTTTTTGAATAGTTTTAATATCTGTACCAGGCGTAAACCCAAGTGTGCTAGCTTTTATCCTAACTTGAGCTGGATTAATACCGTCATAAAAGTCTAACTCTTCTTGGTTATTTTCTGCAAACTCTTCAGCAAAACCTCCTAACTCAGCTATTTGTACTAAATCAACCCCATGTATAGATTGCTTAATAACATTTTTATTGAACATCCCCATAATAGCTTGCTCAAACTTAGCTTGGAAGTTAGGAAAAGCTAGAGGTATTTTGAATCTATAATCAAATTGCCCATTAGGTACAATTTCTAGAGCTCTTTGGTAATTTCTCCCCAATCCTTTTTCTTTAATAACTTCTGTTAACCTTCCTTTCACTTGTTTCAGATGATTTAATTTTGCATTTTTATGTTCTTCTGATTTAAATCCAAAATCTGAAACTGCTTTTACTAAGCCTGTTAAACCTAGACTTTTTCTTAAACTAAGTAGGTCTTGGTTTATATTTTCTGAAATTAAAGAGTTATGTAGGCTACGAAGATCTTTTCCTAACATTGGTTTTCCAGGTAAAAAATACAACTTATCATTTTTTAAATTTGCAACTAATCCTTTCCTAACTTGTATAGAAAAATTAATATTCTCTTTTTTAGATACAGGTATAATTTGAGGAAGACGTAGTTTAGTAGAATCCATTTTAAGTATAGTAGCATTATCTAAAGTTTGTTCTTGTTGAACATCGATTACATTCTGCTTAGATCCTTTTGTAGTACTTCTTGTATTAATAACATCAACACCTGAATTTAATTTATCTAGTACAAGTTTAAACATTGGGTAATTAGCAGTTATTTCTGGAGTAACAACCATATATGAATTTTTATTCATAATCATTGTCATAGTACCCTCTCTTAAAGATAAATCTTCGTAGTAAGGCTTTAAAGGAGCTATAGTTCTTGCGTTTCCATTATTATCTACAAATTGCCCTGCGTAGTCTCCTTCAGTCTTAGTGGCATTTTTATAAGCTTGCTCATCTAAAGACATATCCCATTTTCCCACTCCCATTTGTATTCCTCTATACATACGAAGACTTATAAATCCTTGAGCATCTGTTTTATTTACACCGTCAGGATTAGCGTTAGACTTAGGTCTGTATTTATCTGAAATTTCAATAGCTTTAGTAGTAGCAGTAATTTCACCATATCCTTGTTTTAAAAAACTAGCTATTAAATTATCTCTCAGTCTATCTGCTACAGCATTTGCCATTTGAGGATTTTGAAAATCAAAGTCAGCTATAGTTGTTTCATTAAAAGTAGGCATCATCCCATAATCTGGATTTTTATTTTTCTCGTTTTTAATAAATAACATTACACCAGGAGTTTTAAGTAATCCCATACGTTTGTAATAATCCGCAGTATTTTTTGCCCAGCTAATACCTCCTCTAAGATGCTTTGTAAATTCAATTCTACCTACAAAATCATTTAATATAAAATCATCTAAAAATTTATCTTGCCCTTCTTTCGTAGTGCTATCAGTTGGCAGCTCAACATCTTGAATTAAGTTTATGCTATACTCTTTTAATTTTACTTTAAGATCTGATTTAAACCCTCTAAGTGCTTCGTAAATATTTTCTACCTTCTTACCTAATTCTTCTGTAAATCTCATACCTTCCGGAGAGTCCATAAACGAATCTTCTCCTTTAACAAACTGAACTACAAGATCAGACATTTTTTCAGTTAAAAACTCATTATATTGCTCCGCTATAACAGTATCTTGTAATCCAAAAATTTGAGTCATTGTAAATGCAGACCCTTTGTATTTAGCAAAATCATCAGTAAGTGGATTAGTACCTTCTTTATAATGATACCCTTCTTTTAAACTTGAAATATCCCCTGAAGTTACTGCAGTTTTTATTTGAGTACGAGCCTGGTTTATTCTTGATAAATCTTGTATTATAAGACCTTCTAGTACTTCTTGCTCGCTAGTATTTATAGCTAGGTTACCTAACTTAGAAATCTTAGGGAAAGGGAAAAAATCTAACGTTCCTCTATCCGCCTGTGTAGGAGCAGCAATTTGTGAATAGGTTTTATTACTATTGTTAGCAAAAGCATTTAATCTGACAATTAATGAAATTTTAGAAGATTGACTATCATAATCAGAAGTAGCTACGCTCTCATTAGCAGCCTTATAAGAGTCTAACGCTTTTATATCAAAAGCATTACTATACTTATCACTACCTTTCTCACTTTTCACTAAAGCTTGTAAAAGAATTGAATCATATTTTGAAGCTCCAGGACTGTTTGTGGCTCCAGGACTGAAAAAAGGATCTTGCATTCTCTGATCTATTAATTTAATAAGTTCAGCACTGTCTTTAACATTGTCTCTAAAATCACTTAAACTAGTAGGTAAGTTAATAGGATAAAATTGTTTACCCATACCACTGATAAAAGATCCAAATGGTTGCTCTTCAAACAAATACATAATACTTGCTAGTCTCTTAATTGTTTTGACATTAGAGTCATGAATAAATATTTTAGGATTTGTTAAAACGCTTTTTAATTTTATAACTCCGTCTTTATTGTTATGGACTAAATCCATGTATAACTCTACTCCTGTAACTTCTTTAATTTTCCCATCAACGTATTTAATTTCTCCTTTTTCAAAATAATCTTTTATATTCTCTTTAGTTTCACTTTGGGTATCTCCATACTGCATGCCAAATTCCCACAATACATCTGCTAAACCTTGATAATGAGAATCAGTTAGCTGCCCTCTTTGTATAGTTAATGTTCCTAATTTATCAAAAGCTGTTTTTAATTTTTTTATTTTTTCATCTTTCAGAGTAAATACTCTGTTTCCACTCTCATCTAGCCCTTCTATATACGCAGCTCTAGGGTTTGTAAAATTCTCTTCACTAGCTTGATTTCTCCACCTATTAAATGTTTTATCTTGAATATTAGATTGATTAGAGTTAATCATTCTAGTTTCAATTTTAGTTATAGTTTCTCCTTTAATACCAATATTACTTGTACTTTTTTTAGATGTAAACAATAAAAAATTATTATAAGTTAATCTAAAAGTAGAGAATAATGTTGCCTCTTGTTGAGTTGTTAAATTATTAAGTCTTTCTACAATAGGGGTTAACCTAGGTTTAAACTTTGCTTCTTGTTGTACTTTATGTTTCATACGTAGGAAAGAGTTTTCACCTACAGTAGCATTAGCTATTGCGCTGTAAACTTCAGAAGTAGATAAATATGTAGGACGACCATATAAAGCTTGCTCAGCATTTTCTTTTATACGACTTAGTATATTTTTAGAAGCTTGACTTAATGTTGATTCTGGAGACGTAACTAAGGAAGATTGTCCATATATTCTAACAGCTTCACCATCAATTTCTTCAATATCCTCAACTTTATCTTTTAGAACTACTCCAAAATCTGGTAACCTCTCTTTAACTAAAGATCTCCATCCAAATTTTCCTATATTGTTTGTGTTGGGAACTACTTCATCAACCCAGTCATCATAGACTTTTAGAAAGAATGGTCCTAATTTAGTAAGAGATACAGTGTTAGGTAAAGACCCTTTTAAAAGGCTAGGATCATTTTTCCATATATCAAAGTAACTCTTTACAATTGCAATATCTTCAACTCCTTCAAAAGCTGCTAAAAGCATATCTTCTGCAAGCAGTCCTTTCTCACTTTGTTCTGTTTTATTTAAATATTTATTTACTACTTTAGTATCTTTAAAATAGTTAGGATTTTTTGCTATACGATCTATAATAAAAGAAGCAGCAATATCAGTAATTTTAGCTTCAAGCTTTGCAGGAAAACCAGACTCTGTAATTTTCTGTAAATTAAGATCTATATCTTTACCTGTATAGCTTTTAAAAAAGTATTTTCCATCTCCTGGTCTTAACTTAGGTTCACCATTTTCATCTACATAGAATAAATCTGTAGCTTTTATTACAGCATCTGTTTCCCAGTTTTTTCCAAATTTATTTTTAAAGTTTTGACCTCTTAATTCATCATATAATTTTAAAGCTCTAGTATCACTACCTACAACGTCTTTTAAACTTTTGAATAAAATAGAGGGGTTACCGTTAGTTGCTGTAACACTAGTAATTCTATTCCCATTTTCATCTTTTTTACTTCTATCTATACACCCCATATTAATTAGTTTTTATTATGAACAATCAGGTACAGTATCTTCTCCTAAAAGTCCCATTTCATCGATCAAGTTATCAAGCTCAGTTTTTTCAGCTGGTTTTATCTTACTTTTTGCTTCCGTATCAGCTTTGATTGTTTCAGCTGTATTTCCATTTACATCTCCTTTAGTAAATGTTACTTGAGGATTATGAAAAAAGCTTCCATCTATTTGTACTAAATCTGTTGCAAAGATAGAATTATGTCCGGAACCATCAGCTCTTTCTTCACCTATTTCTTGTTCTGAGAATAAGTACTCATTATAATTTTTGTATGTATCATTAGTAACTGGACTAGTATAAACACCTACAGAGTTTCCAAAACTCATATCTATATGATATTTTTTTAAATCTAAGAAGTTTCTAAAGTCTTCTTTTACATTTAAGTCTATATCTTTATTAGTTAATTGATCTTGAGGTATCGCAGTGTATTCTAAGGAAAGTTCGTCTGCACCTGTAGGTTCTACAACATCTTTTATATAACTTTTACCAGATAAAGCTTTAGATAACTCATGCTCATTAATTCTAATTAACTTATTTGTAGATGGACTTTTATATACCATAGTTTTAACTTGCTTATCGTTAGTTAAAAACTCTAAAAATGTATCAGATACAGATGTACTTCGCATCTTCTCAGAAGAGTTTGCTACAATCTGTGAAGCTATCTTATGATTTTTATCTATTAAATTTGTTACTACAGCTTCTATAGCTTTATTTGTTAAAAATTGTGTACTTCCTGGAGTAACTCTATCTGCTCCTCCTGGATTATATTTATCTTTTATAAGAATTCCTACCTGTCCAGAATTTATATTTGCTTTCTCTCTATTTATTGCTAGAATATCTGAACTTGGACCATCTGCATCTTTATTTAAATTCTCACCCGCCGTCCACTTCACTGTAGAAACACCATTTGTCATATCCATATCAGTAAAAAGTAACACTACGTCTTCCATACCAATTGCATTAGGATTGGAAAACCATGGCTTACCATCTTCAGTTTTTGCTGCATTAAAATTATTAGCTCGGACTGTATCTACTGTACTAACTACCTTCTCACCTGCGTTTAATTTTTCTACAATAACTTTTCTGTCTTCCGTATTACCTGTTTTTAATTTACCTACTCTCTTACCATCTATTTTAAAATAAATAGGTACATAGGAGTGTATTGGTTTAGTTGAATTTGCACTTTCTTTTTTAAACCAATCGTTACGTATTATTTCAAATTCTACTTCTTTATTTATTATATCAGGACTAAGTAAAGGAGATTTATCTATTTCTATTATTTCTCCGTTTACAGTATCAGGATTATGAGGTATAGGTAATCCTTCAGAATTAACTGGAATATAAGATTGGAATTTTTCACCAGGCTTCGTTTTAAATTTAGTAGTTGCAGCCATACCTACCGTTAAGCTCATAGAAAAAGAAGATGGAAGTGTACTATCTACAACTTTAGATCCTGGTTCAAGTCCAAAAGAATCAGAAACTCCTGGAATAGACAACCAATCATGTATTTCCTGGAATGTTTTTATATTATACTTAGTAATTTTAGGATTTCCACCATTCCATATTTGTTTTACAAACCATCCGTTTTTAGCAAAACCTGGTATAGGAGTCCAAAGACCTTTAGAGTTTGCTCCTGATCCTGTTCCTGTAGATTTATACATAATAAAAGACTCTCCAGTTTCTGGAATGTCTATACTTACCATAGGTCTTCCATCGATATTAGCTCTTAAGTCTCCTAAACTCCACGTTGTAATTTTATTATCTAGATTTTTACCTATTTTTACAAGATTTGATATTTCTTTATATATTTTTTTATTATCTGCGCTATCAGAAACTGTATCTATAAACCAAGGTTTAAAAGTATCAGGATTATTACGAGCATCTTTTGTAAATACAGTAGGCATAATAGTTTTTACAATAGGAGTTTGTGCTGAATCTTTTTCAGAATCTTGCATTGTAACCGAAGGAGTAGCAATCTCTTTTACATCTAATTTTTTCCAATCAAAATTAATATTAGTAGGAGTAAAAGATGCACTGCCCTTTTTAATAACTCCCATTAAATTATCCATTATTGCAGTTAAATTACCTTCTACAGACTCTAATGTACGAGTAGTGTTTTCATTAAATACCATAGATGCTGATATACCTGCTGGTCTACTTCCCCTATATATACTAGCATCTGTTAATGTAAATACTTTCTTATTATTTTGAACAGACTCAGTAAATAATCTTCCATTTTTACCTTCTGCAGTTGTTTTACTTCTAAGATCGTTTATCTTAATACCTGGCACATTAAAAACAGTTGTGCTCACATCCCATCCTGACACCATATCACCAGTTACATGAACTTCATACTCAGATTTTTTAATCTGTTGTTCTACTGGAGCTGCTGATTTAGATACAAACTCTTTAAACCCTTGTATATCTTGTTTAGAACCTAATATATGTATATTCTCTTCGTTAAATACCACATAAACGTCATCTAAAACATTTGGGTCTACGACATTCTTAGCTATATAAGCATCCTTCCCGTCAGATATAGCCTTATTTACTTCATCAAATCCTATGCCTCTTTCCCCTTTTCTGTCTTCTATTACAGGGTTTTTAACATTTAACAGTATTGAGTATACATTAGGGGATTTATCTTTAGATATAGATAAAAAATTTGTAATCTTAGCCAAAGCTTTACTTCCTGTATAAGACTCAGAAGTTTCTTTTCTACCTGCAAAGAACCATCCTCCGTTATATTTATTCCCTTTATAATTGTTACTTGGGTTTACTTTCTTTTGGAACTTATCAAATAAGTAATCAGTACCATGGTAAACAATATCTTCTACTTTACTATCAGGAAACACAGTATCTAGATAAGAAGAGTACTGTTGCTCTGTACCTATACTAGATAATTCAGAACTATCATTAAACACTTCAGATGCACCTTCTTTAACCTCACTAGCTTGTTGTGTTGGCTGTACTGCTGAATCAATCATTGCATATCCAGCATTTGTACCTTTTGCTTTTACATTAGTTTTTACAGCTAATCCTTGCTTAACTAAACTTTTCCAAATATTTTCTGCTTTATTACTTAAAAAACTTGGATCTGATTTTAATCCAACAAGTTCTTCTGCAGCCGCTTTATAGAGTTTAGTTCCTAATCCCAATCCTCTAAACTCTGGTAATATTTCTACATTAACAATTTCATTTGTTTTATAATTTACAGCTAGCGAACCTATATTGTTTCCTTCTACACTTAAACTAAAAGCAACCATTCCTACATCTGCATCCTGAATAAGAGATCCTATACCAATATTATCTGGATCTACCCTATTTATAGATAGTTTTACAGGAACTCCTGAATCATATAAAGCTCTCATTCCTTGTCCTAACGCCTTATTAGCAGCAGTAGGGAATAAAGAATCTTCAGAAGTATAGTCTTTATTTATAATTTCAAACATAGGAGCTACCTCTTTAACCTCACTACTTTGTTGTGCTGCTGTTGTATCTTTAAGTTTTATAATACTTTTATCTAAAGGAATTGTTTCTGTTATTCCACGAGTTCCTCCTTCATCAACGATAATAGCATCGTGACCCTTAGCTATAATACTTTTTAACCTACCCACAGTCCAAACTTCTGATTTTTTAACTATAAAAGGATTTGTTGGAATAATCTCAGCTGTATACTTATTTCTTTCTTCTCCTGGAGTCTCTGACTTATATGTTTCTGACTTATCAGAAGGCCCCCAGAATGAGATATTAGTTGGTACCTTTTTACCATCTGTTCTCTTTTGTAGAGTATCAAAATCAATTGGTTTCATTAAATCTTCTATAGACTCTTTTCCATATCTAATTAGTGGAGCTACTGGAGCTGCAGTAGTTGGTTGAGTAGGACTCATCTTACGTTTAATATATCTTTTTAAAGCTGCAACTTGTCCTATTTGAGCTTGTCTAAGTATATCAGATGTATTATGTTTATACATAACTTCTTCTATAACTTTATCTACAGAGTATGCTTCTTTTCCTTTATCTAGTAATATTTGATTCATTCTTACTCTCTTATCTATAAGATCAATTATTTCTTGGAGTTGTCTTTCACCTTCTTCATAAGTAAGAAAATTCTCGCCTATTCCGTCTATATCTCTATTTGCAGAATCAACAAGTTCTCGTATACTTTGTGTATTACCATATGGTTTATCTTCATCAATTTCTTGTTCTGCAGCTTCTGAAATAACTTCTGATAAATTTTTAGAAACTTGTCTATCATGCTCTTCAACCTCAGCTTGGGTCATAACTACCATTCCCCCTCTTTGTCCAGGACCTTTCTCATTACCTGCCTCTATTATAGAAAGTTTACCATTTTCTAGAGTTATAACTTTTTGAGTTCTTTGTTCTGAAGGAGTAAAGTTTTCTGCCTCTTCTGCAACATTAGTTGGTTCATATGCAGGAGATGTTTTCTCATTTTCATTTATAACATTTTTAAAGAACTCGGTAGGTGTATTTTGATTAAGTGTTTCTACTGCCTGTTTAC
>TARA_R110002049_G_scaffold168851_2_pt1 | contig 19619 bp, 18 predicted proteins | sample TARA_R110002049 | Tara Oceans TARA_R110002049 (sample SAMEA4396941) | marine metagenome | biome: Polar Biome; feature: [SRF] surface water layer (ENVO:00010504); material: water (ENVO:00002006), including particulate matter (ENVO:01000060) such as... | depth 5 m | reverse complement strand
CTTTCCGCTATATCTTTCTGCGAAGCAGTCCTGAACTTGTTTCAGAATCTCAATTATCAATATACTTCCAGTTTCAAAAATAGTTTTATTTCTAAAAGCTTCACAAAAAGGATGCCGCTGCAATCCCTAACGCGGGGGTCAGTCCTCAGTTCTCAGTATTCAGTCAACAGTCCTCAGTATTCAGTCATTTGTTTTCTGTAAACGCTTTTAACTTCAAGCTCCTGTCTTCGGTCTTCCAGCTTCGTGCTTCGTGCTTCAAAAAAAAAATCATTTTTTCTCAGGAATCCACTTAATTTCATTTGCTTGTAAGTCAGAGGACAACTTTCGTGCCAATACAAAAAGATAGTCAGATAGACGGTTTAGATACATTAAAGCGTTGGCTTCAAAAGGTTCTAAATCGTTCAGTGCCGAGGCTAAACGTTCGGCTCTGCGGCATACACAACGTGCTATGTGACAGAATGACACGGTTTGATGGCCGCCAGGAAGCACAAAATGCGTCATGGGTGGTAAAGCCTCATTCATGGTATCCATTTCTTTTTCCAAAAGGGCAATATTTTTTTCCGATATTTTTTCAATATTTAAGCGTTCTTTTCCATTTTTTAAAATAGCCTTTTCGGGGTCGGTGGCTAAAATAGCACCGATAATAAAGAGTTTATCTTGAATATCAATAATAACATCTTTGTACTTCTGATTAATATCTTGGTCCCGAATTAAGCCTAAATGTGAGTTTAATTCATCAAGCGTTCCGTAGCTTTCAATACGTATATGGTGTTTAGGTACACGGGTGCCTCCAAATAATGCCGTGGTGCCTTTATCGCCTGTTTTAGTGTAGATTTTCATATTACGAAGTTAAATGATTTCTCGCAAAGGCGCAAAGGCGCAAAGTTTTATATGCTAATCTTTATGGTTTTTTGCCACAAATTCCCGAATGCTTTTCTTTGCCATTGTGCTTCTTTTTATAATATATTTTTTTACCCTCGTTCCTTTTGTTAGTATTTAAATCTGGTTGAAATGATATCACTATTTCGCCACAGTCTAAAATGTAAAGTTTTTATTTCCAAAAGAACTATAAAATTATAATTTTAACCATAACAACTGAAAACTGCGACTGAACACTGAGACTGAACACTGCGACTGAACACTGCCAACTCATTTCAAACTCTAATAACAAAATGCTCCTTAACCTGCTCTTTTCTAAAAAAAACAAAACCCCAAAAAAACGTATCAATAGTAATGGTCACTTTTGGGTGTTGTTTTATAGCTTCCCAGGCTTCAGTCATCCCTTTACTCCAATAAATATCATCAAAAATAAAAACAGAATCGTTGTTTGCGGTTTCCAATAAAGATTCAAAATAGCTTAAAGTGGCTTTTTTTTGGTGGTTGCCATCAAAGAAAATAAGATTGTAAGTTTTCGATTTTAGTTTGTCAATCTCAACATTAAAATTATCAGTAATAACATGAATATTTTCTAATTTATTACTTTTCAAATTACTTTTTGTGAATTCTGAAATATTGGGACAGCCTTCAATAGTTGTAATTTTTGAACTAGGATTTCCTAAGTGCATCGCATGGGTTGCAATGCCTAAAGAAGTTCCTAATTCTAGTATGTTTTTGGGTTTAAAGTACTTAGTAACTCTATATAAAAGTTTAGCTCTTTTATTTATGGTTCCTGCATTTTTTGAAAGTTCTGATACCGTGCGTTCTTGTTGTTTCACAACGTGAGAACCCGCACCCAAATCGGTAACCTTGATTTTTGTTGTGTTTTTTAAAAGTGCTTTTCTATAGTTTATTATGGTTTTATAGTCAGAATAAATACGTTTATCATAAAAACATGTAGTCACCAAATCATAAACAAAAGGGGAGTGCACACCGTGTTGATTTGTTGATTTTAATAAGAATTTTATGTATTGAATGATTTGATACACTATTTTAGTATTCAGTCGCAGTCACAGTCTCAGTCGCAGTGTTCAGTTGCAGTATTCAGTCGCAGTGTTCAGTCGCAGTATTCAGTTTCCGTCTTCGGTCATCTGTCTTTGGTCATTTTAACTTTGCGACTCTGCGCCTTTGCGAGAACAAAACTATGTGATTTCTCACTTGTTCGAAATGACTAATTGTTTTTTTTGACTGAACACTGCGACTGAATACTGCAAACTTTTTTATTCCTCTAGTTTAGACGACAACTCAAACCAGCGCTCTTCTTTAGTTTCAATGGTATCTATAATTTTTTGTAAATCTTTAGATAGTTTATTTATGGCGTCTGTCGATAAGTCTGGATTTAAAAACTTAGCTTCTAATTCCTTTTTATCAAAAGTGAGCGATTTTAGTTTACTCTCAATATTATTAAGTTCTTTCTCCTCGTTGTAAGACAGTTTAGCAGCTTCGTTTTGTTTCCAAGATTTAGTATCTTTTTTATCTTCAGTGGTATTGGAAATTACAGGCTGACTATCTTCATAAACCCTGTAATCGGTATAATTTCCAGGAAAATCTTCAACAACGCCATCCCCTTTAAAAATAAAAAGATGATCGACTACTTTATCCATAAAATAACGGTCGTGAGATACTACAATAACACACCCAGGGAAATCTAAAAGAAAATTTTCAAGTACGTTTAGCGTTACAATATCCAAATCGTTTGTGGGCTCATCCAAAATTAAAAAATTCGGATTCTGGATTAAAACGGTACATAAATACAAACGCTTGAGCTCGCCACCGCTTAATTTTTCAACAAAATCATATTGCTTTTTTCTACTAAATAAAAAGCGTTCCAAAAGTTGTTGCGCACTAATTTGTCGTCCCTTTTTTAACGGAATGTAATCTCCAAATTCTTTAATAACATCAATGACTTTCTGGTAAGGTTTTACTGTTATCCCGTTTTGAGTGTAATATCCAAATTTCACGGTTTCGCCTTTGGTTACTTTACCAGAATCGGGTTGTGCTGTTTGGGTTAAAATATTTAAAAAAGTTGTTTTTCCAGTCCCATTTTTACCAATAATACCAGCACGTTCGCCTTTTTGAAACATATAGCTAAAATTATCGAGAATGGTTTTGTCCTTAAAGGCTTTTGATACTTTATGGAATTCTAGAATTTTACTTCCCAAACGTTCCATGTTAAGTTCCAATTGAACTTCGTGATCGTTTCTGCGTTGGTGCGCACGGTGTTTAATATCAGCAAAATCGTTAATTCTAGATTTAGACTTTGTGGTTCTTGCTTTGGGTTGACGGCGCATCCAAGTAAGCTCCTTCTTAAAAAGTTGTTTCGCTTTTCCAGTCTCGGTCGCTTCCAGTTCAATACGTGCCTCGCGTTTTTCTAGATAATACGAATAGTTTCCTTTGTAATTATAGAGTTGTCCTTCGTCTAATTCAATAATTTCGTTACACACACGTTCCAGAAAATAACGGTCGTGAGTAACCATAAAAAGCGTAATATTTTCCTTGGCAAAAAAAGCTTCTAGCCATTCAATCATTTCTAAATCCAAATGGTTTGTGGGCTCATCAAGAATTAGCAGATCAGGTTTGTTTATTAACGCATTGGCTAAAGCTAAACGTTTTTTTTGTCCACCAGAAAGCGTGCTTACTTTTTGACCCAATTCATCTAGTTTTAATTTAAATAATATTTGCTTGTAAAGGGTTTCAAAATCCCAAGCTTGATGACGTTCCATAGCATCAAAAGCAGCTTGGTAATTTTCGGTATCATCAGGATTTAAAAGGGCTTTTTCGTAATTGGCAATGACTTTTAAAATTTCGTTATCGCTAGCAAAAATAGTTTCTTCAACAGTTAAACTCGAATCAAATTTAGGGTCTTGGGATAAAAAGGACACACTAATGCCGTTTCTGAAAATAACATTGCCAGAATCCGCTTCATCATCACCTGAGAGGATATTTAAAATGGATGTTTTTCCAGTACCATTTTTAGCAATAAATGCTATTTTTTGGTCTTTGTGTACGCTAAACGAAATATCTTCAAAAAGAACGAGTTCTCCGTAAGATTTCGATATATTTTCAACTGTTAAATAGTTCAATGGAATCTTTTTTGCAAATATGGGATAAAAAACCAAAATCTTCGGTATAAGTTTTATTATTCATGATGAAAAACTATATTTGTGATAAATCAAACCCCATATAATGAAACGACTTTTCTGGTGTTATACATTTATTTTTGGTGTTTTTTGTACCTCATGTATTACTAATAAGGATGTCGTTTATCTTCAAGATAAAGGAACTGTTGCCGTTGATTCTCTTCAAATCAAAGAATTATCCAAGCCCTATCGGGTTCAGGTAAATGATATTTTAAGCATCAATGTTAAGGCTTTAGATGAAGAGCTTACAGCTATTTTTAATCCTGTAGCGAATACTAATAATTCAAATGCAAATCAAGGACAGTCTGGATTATATTTTAGTGGGTTTACTATCGATTTACATGGCAATATAAAGTTTCCTATTTTAGGTGAAATCAATGTTTTGGGCTACACTATTGACGAAATTGAAAAAAAAGTTGAAGAGGAGCTGTTAAAGCAATATTTTAAGGAAACTGCTGAAATTTTTGTCACCGTTAAATTGGCAGGTTTACGCTATACAACTGTAGGTGAAGTAGGCACAGGCGTTCATACACTTTTTCAAGACCGAGTTAACATTATTGAAGCATTGGCTAATGCAGGAGATATTGCCCAAACAGGAGATAGAACCGATGTTTTGATTATAAGACAGTATCCTGATGGACAAAAAATACATCATATAGATTTAACCGATATAGCGGCGATGCAATCTCCATTTTATTACATTCAGCCAAACGATATTATACAAGTAAAACCATTAAGAAGAAAATCTTTGGGAGCAGGACAAACTGCGATTCAAAATATAACTACAATGGCTTCCATATTGTCCGTTTTAGTATCTACTTATTTTTTAACTCGAAATCTTTAAATTTAGCTTATGATTGAAGAGTTTGAAGTTTCAGAATCATCCGCATCAACTTTTGATATTAAGAAGTTTTTATTTAGAGCTTTAAGCTATTGGAAACTCTTTGTAATACTTCTTGCTATTGGTATTTTTTATGTCTATCAAAAAAATATAAGGGAGGAGTTTTCATACCGATTAGGAACAAAAATTTCTATTGAAGATGATAGTAACCCATTGTTCACCTCAAATGCAAGTTTAACCTTTAATTGGGGCGGGGTTACATCAAAAGTGCAAACCATGATTGTTTTGCTTAAATCGCGGTCACATCATGAAAAAGTGGTTGATAAACTAGAGTTTTATAAAAGCTATTTGATACAAGGCCGGTTTAAAATGCAAGATATTTATAAGGCAGCACCTTTTAGGTTTAATCATGATTATAATCATCCCCAGCTTTTAAATATTCCCATACAAATCACTTTTTTAAGTGATGATACCTATGAATTGGAAACAGAGTTTTTAAACCCTGCCGTTCAATCCCAAAACTATTCAACAAAAAAGATATCCACAGTTGATGTCCCTGTCGGGATTTTCAAGAAACAATTTAAGCTAGGTGATACTATAAATCTTCCTTTTTTAAAAGGCGTTATTAATTTAGCTGAAAACAGAAAGGCAAATACGGAAACACCATTTTGTATACAATTCAGAAATTTTGACGCTACGGTTTCTAGTTATAATTCCAGAACAAGTGTATCAAACGCAAATAGTTCGCCTATATTGGATATTACCCTAATTGATAAAAACACCCAAAAAATAGTTGATTATTTAAATGGTATGGTTGCTGTTTTAAGCGAGGACCAGCTGAATAGGAAAAATCAATATGCCACGAATGCCATTAAATTTATAGATGAGCAAATTATGAGGGTAAGAGGCGAGCTAACCACTAATGCCCAAGCATTAAATGATTATAGGAAAAAGAACAAAATTTACAGTCTTGATGGTGAAAGTGAGCAACTTAATGATAAGTTTTCCAAATTAGATGCTGAAAAAGAATCTATTAATAGGCAGTTAAACTATTATTCTAACCTTGAAAATTATTTGTTAACCAGCAACTCCTTTACTGAAATACCTGCGCCTTCAATAGCAGGTATAGGCGATGCTAATATTTTAACTAACATTTCTAAAATTAACGAACTTTCAGTACAAAAATCCAAATTACAATATTCTGTTCGCAGTGAGACCTCTATTTTTAATGATTTGAACAGGCAGATAGAAGGGTTGAAAAATGTACTTTTAGAAAATATTAAATCGGTTAGAAAAAATTTAAAATTCGACTTAATAACAGTAAATTCTAAATTACGAGAAGTTGAGTCTGAATTTAATAACCTTCCTGAAGATCAGCAACAATTAATAACCATTAAAAGACAATATTCGTTAAGCGAGCAAACTTATAATGTATTTTTAGCAAAACGGGGTGAGGCAGAAATCATTAAGGCTTCAAATGTATCAGATATACTCATAATAGATCCTGCAAAAAATACGGGTGCAGCTGTTATAGGCAGAAATTTAAATATTCGTTATGTCTTTGCAGGTTTTGTGGCGTTACTAATTCCATTATTATTAGCTTTTGTTTTAACATTTTTAGATAAAAATATTCATAGCCCAGTGGATGTTGAGAAATTATCTTCCATTCCAATTTTGGGTGTTATTGGCAAAAATAATTTAGACAATAATTTAGTCGTTCACAGAAAACCAAAATCTGCTGTGGCTGAATCTTTTAGAGCCATACGATCCAATTTGCAATACTTTTATAAGTCCCAAGATTTAGAGGGTGCAAAAACATTGTTGGTAACCTCCTCCGTAAGTGGTGAAGGAAAAACATTTTGTTCTATTAATGTCGCTACGGTTTTCGCTTTAAGCGGAAAGAAAACAATTTTAGTAGGATTAGATCTTAGAAAACCAAAGATTTTTGATGATTTTAATATTAAAAATGATTTAGGAGTTGTTAATTATTTAATTGGGCAGGAGACTTTAGATACTGTTATCCAAAAAACTGACATTGAACATTTAGATGTTATTACTTCAGGTCCCATTCCTCCTAATCCTTCTGAATTATTGATAAATGAAAAACTGAATGAGTTAATTACTGTTTTAAAGTCTAAATACGATTATATAGTTTTAGACACACCTCCAGTTGGTTTGGTAGCTGATGCTCTTGAGTTGCTAGAACATGTAGATGCATCATTATATGTTATTAGACAAGATTATACCAAGCGGGATATGCTTAATTTTATAAATGAAAAATACAAAACCAAACAAATACAAAACATGAGCTTGGTTTATAATGGTTACGATCAAAAGGCAAAATACGGCTATGGTTATGGTTATGGCTATGGTTACGGTTATGGCTACGGAAATTATGCCAATGGGTATCATGAGGATGAAAAATTAAAAACAGGAATTTTATCAAGAGTTAAATCAGTTTTTAAAAAATAAAACGAATAAGTTTAAATAATAATAGTTTTTGAGCAAGAGTGTATCAGAGGAATGGCTTTATACCATTTCATCTAAGAGGGGAGTTTTAAACTTAAATTTCAAGGAAATTTGGAGTTATCGCGATTTGTTATTACTTTTTGTAAAACGCGATGTGGTTACATTATACAAACAAACCATATTAGGGCCTTTATGGTACTTTATTCAGCCATTATTTACCTCAGTAGTTTTTACATTAATATTTAATAATCTGGCAAATATTCCTACAGGAGAAGGCGTGCCAGCATTTTTATTTAACCTTGCAGGTATTACCGCATGGAATTATTTTAAACTTTGCTTAACAGGAACGTCTAACACGTTCACCAAAAACCAAGGAATTTTTGGAAAAGTATATTTTCCAAGAGCAATAATCCCTTTATCTGTAGTAATTTCTAATTTATTAAGATTTACTATTCAATGCACGGTGTTTGTAGGGTTTTACATATATTATATATTAGCAGAAGAGGTGTCTATTTCGCCTAATTGGAGTTTGTTACTGTTACCTATAGTAGTGTTGATGATGGCTTTGTTAGGTTTGGGTTTTGGAATGCTAATATCCTCAATGACAACTAAGTATCGAGACTTAACATATTTAGTACAATTTGGTGTTCAATTATTAATGTATGGGTCAGCAGTAATGTATCCAATATCATATTTTAGAAAAGAATTACCAAAATATGTTTGGTTGGTAGAGTATAACCCTATTGCAAATATTATAGAATCATTTAGACATATGACTCTTGGAATTGAAATATTAGATGTGAATAAATTTATATATACTGTAGTATTTAGTATTGTCATCTTTATGTTAGGATTAGTTGTGTTTAACAAGACAGAAAAAAGTTTCATAGATACTGTTTAATAATGAGTGTAATTTTAAAAGTTAATAACATTTCTAAACAATATAAGCTTGGTCTTGTAGGTATTAATACTGTAGGTCAGGATCTTAACAGGTGGTGGAGTAAAGTAAGAGGAAAAGAAGATCCTTTTTTAAAAATAGGAGAAGTTAACGATAGAAGTACAAAAGGTAGTTCAGACTATGTTTGGGCATTAAAAGATATTAATTTTGAGGTTAAAAAGGGCGAAGTTTTAGGAATTATAGGAAAGAATGGTGCAGGAAAATCAACTTTATTAAAAATACTCTCTAGAGTAACAAGTCCTACCACAGGAGAAATAAAGACAAAAGGGCGAATTGCATCACTTTTAGAAGTAGGTACAGGCTTTCATCCAGAAATGACTGGGCGTGAAAATATCTATTTAAATGGTGCTATTTTAGGCATGACTAAAGCTGAAATCAGTTCAAAGATTGATATAATAATAGAATTTTCTGGCTGTGAACGTTACATAGATACACCTGTTAAACGTTATTCTTCAGGTATGACAGTACGTTTAGCTTTTGCCGTAGCAGCGCATTTAGAACCAGATATTTTAGTTATAGATGAGGTTTTGGCAGTAGGAGATGCAGAATTTCAAAAAAAAGCTATTGGTAAAATGCAGGATATTAGTAGAGGGGAAGGTAGAACGGTGCTGTTTGTGAGCCATAATATGGATGTTATTTCTACTTTAACATCAAGACTCATTGTTCTTAAAAATGGAATTATATGTTTTGATGGAAATCCAGATTTAGGAATAAAAGAATATTTAAAAACAGGTGTCAATGACTCTAATTACTTATATAATGGAATTGTAAATAAACCTAAAATAATTAATATTTTTATTGAAACAAGTCTCCCTGATAATATTCATGAATTTGGAAAAGAAATCAATTTTAATTTCAGTGTAGAGTTACCTAATAATATAGATAACCTTGCTCTATCTTTTCAAATTTTAGACGATTCAGAAATTCCTGTGACACATTTATGGATAATTGATTCTGAAAAAAATATCAAAAGAGAAAAAGGAACTTATAAATTTAGTTGTCAGATAAAAAAACCCAAATTATATATGGGAAATTATACGTTACGAGTTTATTTGTCAGATTCAAAGTCTAAAGAAATATTTGAATATTTAGAATCGGTTTGTAATTTTAAAATTCAAATGATGAAAAGTATACGTCAAGATTATAAATGGTATAAAGGAACTTGTAAGTATATAGAAGACGGTAATTGGAGTGTAGTCAAAGAAATATAATAATGATAAGAAAAATTAAAAAAAAAATTTACATAAAGTTTTTTAAAGAGTATCACAAGAATCCAACATCAATACCTCCTATTAATTATTCAGATATTGATAGTGATGAAAAAAAAGTAATTGATGAAGTTTCAGAATTCACTTTAACAAATAGAGAAAGAATAGTTAGCTTAATAAGAGCTATTAAACATGTTGAAACTAATAATATTCAAGGTGATATAGTTGAATGTGGTGTTTGGAAAGGTGGTAGTATGATGGCTGCATTAAAGACTTTAAAAAAGTTAAAAAGTTTTAAACGTCATGTATATTTGTATGACACTTTTGAAGGCATGAGTAAGCCAACAGATTTGGACAAATCTGTTAGAGGAGAATCAGCAACAGATGCATATTTAAAGAAAGACGAGGTGTGGAATAAGATAGAATGCTTTTCTACTTTAGATGAAGTAAAAAGTAATATTTCGAAAATTAGTTATCCTGAAAATAATATCCATTACATAAAAGGTAAGGTAGAGGATACGATTCCAAATGACAAGATTCCAGAAAAAATAGCAATTCTTAGATTAGATACAGATTGGTATGAGTCTACATTACATGAAATGGAGTATTTGTTTCCCAAACTAGTTAAAGGAGGGATTATTATAATTGATGATTATGGTCATTGGCAAGGGTGTAAGCAAGCTATAGACGAATATGTGCAAAAAAATAAAGTAGAGTTGTTTTTACAGAGAATAGATTATACCTGTAGAATGGCAGTAAAAATTTAATAATGCATAGTTTCATAAATATAAAACTAAAAAGAGATAATTTAGATATATACATTATTCGTAAAGCAATTTTGAATGCTTTAAGGTATAATCTTAAAATGTTTTCTGGAAACCTTTTAGACATAGGTTGTGGTAAAATGCCGTACAAAAACTATATAGTAAAAAACAGTATGGTATATGCATATGTTGGATTAGATATAGAAAATGCTTTAATATATGATAAAGATGTCAAACCAGATCATACTTGGGACGGTAAAGTGATGCCTTTTGAAAATAATAGTTTTGATTGTGCCCTTGCAACTGAAGTTTTGGAACATTGCCCAGGTCCAGAAATTGTTTTAAAAGAAGTCTATAGAGTACTGAAACACAATGGTGTTTTCTTTTTTACAGTGCCTTTTTTGTGGAATTTGCATGAGGTACCACATGATGAATATCGGTATACGCCTTTTTCACTAGAACGTCATTTAAAAAATTGTGGATTTATAGATATTGAGATAAAAGCAACAGGAGGTTGGCATGCTTCTATGGCTCAAATGTTAGGATTGTGGGTAAGAAGAAGCCCAATGTCTGACAGTAAAAGAAAATATTTATCAATAGCCTTAAAGCCTATTATTAGGTTTTTGATAAAAACAGATAAAAATACCAAAGTGAATTTTGTAAATGGTCAAATGATAACAGGTTTGTATGGGATTGCAAAAAAACAAGTAATTAAATGAACATAGCTATTTTTTCACCAAACCAAAACCCATATTCGGAAACTTTTATTCAGGCACATAAAAATTATCTAAAAGGGAATGTGTTTTATTACTATGGAAGAGGTAGTCAGATTCAACTTGAAGGTCATTCTAGATTGATGCCACTATTACGCTATAAAATTTTAAGGGTTTTTGCTAAACTTTATAGAAAGCCAAGTGCATATTTATGGCAACAACAGATATTTTATAGTTTAAAAGTTAATAATATTGATTCTATTTTAGTAGAGTATGGTACACATGCTTATCATTTAAAACATGTATTAAAGGATTCAGGCTTACCCGTAGTGGTGCATTTTCATGGCTATGACGCCAGTATTAAAAGTATTATTAAATCCTGCAATTACTATAAAGAGGTGTTTGAATATTCAAAAAGAATCATTGTAGTTTCTAAAGTCATGGAAAAATCATTATTGCTTTTAGGTTGTCCTAAAGACAAATTAGTTTATAATGTTTATGGTCCACAAAAAATATTTCAAAACATTACTCCTACATTCTCAAAAAAACAATTTATAGCCGTAGGGCGTTTTACAAATAAAAAAGCACCTTATTATACTATACTTGCATTTAAGGACGTTTTGAAAACCCATCCACATGCACGTTTAATAATGGCGGGTGATGGGGTATTGTTGAACACTTGTAAAAACCTGGTTAAACACTTTAAACTTACAGAGCATGTAACGTTTTTAGGCGTTATTACCCCAAAAGCGTATGGTGATTTATTAAAAGAATCTTTAGCCTTTGTTCAACATTCTATTACAGCTGATGACGGAGATATGGAAGGTACGCCCTTGTCCATTCTAGAAGCTAGCGCAGCGGGACTACCTGTAATAACTACCAATCATGCTGGTATACCTGATGTTATTGTTCATAACGAAACTGGTTTATTGTGCGATGAGCATGAGGTTAATATTATGGCTAGTTATATGTTACAATTATTAAAAGATACAGACTTAGCAAAACAACTTGGCAAAAAAGGAAAAGAAAATATATTAAAAAAATATAATTTAGAAAGGCATATAAGTGTATTGCAAGATTTATTAATCCATTAATTGTAAGTTATTGAATCCCCTAGTTTCAATTATAATTCCAACTTTTAACCGTGCTCATTTAATTAGCGAAACTTTAAATAGTATATTAGAGCAAAGTTATACCAATTGGGAGTGTATTATCGTAGATGATGGCTCCACTGATAATACTAATGATGTTGTTAATGACTATATTTTAAAAGATTCAAGGTTTAAATATTATTATAGACCTGATGATAGACCAAAAGGAGCAAATGCCTGTAGGAATTACGGTTTTAAATTAAGTAATGGGCAGTATATTAATTGGTTTGACGATGATGATATTATGCTTAAAGACTTTATAAAAACCAAAATAAATCATTTTGATGAGTATACAAAGTTTGTAATTGCTTCTTGTACTATGGTAAATGAGAAATTAAAAGAAATCGAAATTATTAAAATAAAGATAACTACAAACTTATTTAAAGAATATGTTTTATGGTATTTAAAAATAGTTACTGGAAATGTTATGTTTAGAAAATCTTTTCTTAATCAAGAACAGTTATTTTTATCAAGACTAACTAGAGGTCAAGAAACAGAGTTTTTTTCTAGATATTTTTTTAAAGTTATAGAAAAAGATTACAAAATAATTGACATCCCATTATTTTTATATAGACAGCATGACCAAACTAAAACTATAAAAAATATAAAATACGTTAGGTCTTTTAAAGAGTCTCAGGTTTATGTTTTTACTATAAATCTGAAAAGAAGTATTCATATAAATGATTTAAGTTTGATATTACATCACTATAAATTATTAGTAAATTATTTTTTTAGAAGTATAGAGAATAAGCATTTTTATAACTCAAAAATTATTTTAAAAACAATACCACCACTTTTATATAAACTAGATAAATCATTGGCTATAAAATTTTACATTTTAGGTAATTTTTTTGTAATCATAAAAAGAGGGAGTTATAGATTTGAGAGTTATTTTAAAAAGTATCAATTAAAACTAAAAAATTAAGAATTTTTAATATAGTTTTATTTGAATATGATATTTAAACACTACATAATTACTAGATTTAATTTAACCCAAAAGTGTTATAAAGACAGTTTAGGTAGTGGTGTTTTAGATGACAATTGGTTAAAAAAAAGATTTCAGTTATTTGAAAATTATTGTTTTCCTTCCTTAAAAAGTCAAACTAACAAAAACTTTGAATGGTGGGTTTTTTTTGACGCCTCAACGCCAGATTTATATAAGAAAAAAATAAAAACATTTGGTGCTTTATTACCTAATTTTAAACCTAAGTTTAAAGAGCATAATCAAGATTTTCAAGATACTTTAGCACAAGATTTACTAGAAGAAATAGATTGTAAAAACACAGATTTCATCATTACTACAAGATTAGATAATGATGATATTTTTTCTAACAAGGCCGTTGAGGAATTGCAAAATAACTTAGTAAATTATAAATGTATATTAGAGATGCCAATAGGTTATAATTTAGAAATAGGAAAGGTTAATAAGTTGCGTAAAATGAATTATCCATTAAATCCGTTTATTAGTCTTCTAGAAAGTGTAGAAAATGACCAAAAAATAGAAACAGTTTATGCACATCAACATGGAGAATGGACGCATTTAAAGCAAATTAAAATAACAAATAAGCCCCAATGGATTCAAGTAATTCATGGAAATAATGTTTCAAATCAAGTAAAAGGAAAAGAAATAGTTGCTTTTGGATCTCTTAAAGGTTTTACTTTTAATAAACCAAAGTTTAGACTTAGAGACGATTTTAAACTGGTAGAGAAACAGGTTAAGAAAAAAATAAAGAGTATTTTATATATATGAAGCTTTAATAAAAATATAAATGTTTTAAAAAATAAAAAAATAACAGAGGAGTTTAGACAAAGAGACCGTAAAATCTTAAATACAACAAAAGAGAAGATGAGTTTGTTATCATTTTTGATGATTACAATAGAAAAGGAGAACAAGACATGGTTAATGAATTGCTTATTTTATTTGAAAAACAGAACATTACAATTTATAGAGGCATATATGTTGGCTCAAAACGTGTTTTAGTTTTGGGTACTCAAAAATATAAGTTTATAGAATCATTTTAAAGTAAATTATTCATCAAGAGTTTAAAGTTTTTAATGTGAAAACAGTTTTATTTAATGTTTATAAGATTATTAAAAATCATAGAATATCAAAATTAACTAGATATTACTACTTCCGTTTTATAAATAACTATTTCAATAAAACAACCATAAAACAACATAAGAATTATAAGTCTATACCTATTATTATAGTAAGTTATAATCAACTTTTTTACTTAAAGAAATTAATTAAATATCTATTAATAAATGAATACTCTAATATAGTAGTTATAGATAATAATTCAGATTACGAGCCTTTATTGAAATATTTTGATGAACTAAAAAATGAAGTTGTAATACATAGATTGAGCAAAAATTATGGTCATAGAGTATTTTGGGAACAAAAAAATATATTCAATAAATATAACAAAGGCTATTATGTACTTACTGATCCTGATATAGTTCCCTTAAATTCTTGTCCAAATGACTTCGTTTTGAAATTCAAACAAATTTTAGATAAGAATTGGAAATTATCTAAAGTAGGATTTAGCCTAAAAATAGACGACATACCAGATACGAATCCGAATAAAATAAAAATTTTAGAATGGGAAAATAGATTTTGGAAAAATAAAACTAAAAATGGAAATTATCAATCTAGCATAGATACAACTTTAGCACTCTATCCGCCTAAAAATATATGGTCATTTAGAGAAAATTTTTACTATGCCATACGAACAAATACCCCATATACGGCAATGCATGGTGGATGGTATATGGATGTAGATAATTTAACTGAAGAACAGAAATTCTATATAGAAACAGCGAATAGTTCTAGTTCTTGGAATATTAATAATCAAGGCGATTTGGCTAACGATGTTTGTTATTAAATAAGATAAACTTAACAATTGGGTACTAACGTTCTTATATCAATTATTATACCTGCTTATAATAGGGCTAATGTCATAAAAGATACTTTAAATAGTCTTTTATCTCAAACATATTCCAATTGGGAATGCCTAATAGTTGATGATGGTTCTAATGATAATACAATTAAGATAATTGATAATTATGCTATTAAGGATAAGCGTTTTAAGTTTTTAGAACGACCTAAAAGTAAACCCAAAGGGGCCAATGCTTGCAGAAATTTTGGGTTGGAACATGCAAAAGGTGATTTTATAGTATTTTTTGATAGTGATGATTATATGTACCCAGAATATTTGGAATTACAATTAAAAAATATACGAGAAACAAATGCGAATTATAGTATTTGTATAAGTGAATGGGTAACAATAAGCGGAAAAATATTAGATGGATTTCACGGAGGTATTTTAGAGTCTGATGACCCCATTAACGATTATATAAGTTTTAAAGCTTTTTGGCACATTGACGCTGTGATTTATAAATCAATATTTTTAAATGAGAATCATTTGATTTTTGATGAAAGTTTACAACAATCACAGGAGTACGATTTTCATGTAAAAGTATTGCAAGTTGACCCTATGTATGCTATTTTACCGAAGGTTTTGGTTAAAGTAATTGCTAATGACAATAGTATTTCATATTCAAAAAATAATGCATTTGCAAAAGCATATTCTAGCTTACGTGTGAGGTATTCCTTTCTTAAAAATAAAGATCTAAAACTAAACTATAATACATGTATTTTTTTACTTCATGATATGCATAGAATTTTTATGCAACAGTCTATGGAAAAAAACAGAATAGCATCATTATATGCTGGATATTATTATTTAAAAGGGCATTTTTGTAGAAAAGACATATTCAATAAGTATTTTTTTAAACATTTACCATCGGTTTTAATAGTTTCAATGGTGTATAATGCATTTAACAAAGGATACCTATTTATTAAAAAAAGCAATACTTTTAATTACAGTAAAGTTGTAAAATGAGCCATATCTATTTTATTTGCCCAGATTCAAACATACCAGCAGGAGGTATCAAGCAATTGTATAGACAGGTTGATGTTTTAAATAAAAATGGATTTATGGCTTATGTGATTCATGGACATAAACACTTTAAAGTTAATTGGTTTAAAAATAACACACCAGTTGTTTGGCATCCTATAGTTGCCAAATTAAATAAAAATTCTAACAAAAATCTTATAAATAAAATTAAAACACTGGTTAAAAACACTTTTAAACCAGAATTTAAGTATGATAAATCCATTAATAATAAAAAGTTAGTACTCAATGATGATGATATTATTGTGTTGCCAGAGTTTTATGGAAAAGCTATCAATACGGTTTTTCAAGATCAGAAAACCGTAGTTTACAATCAAAATTGCTATTATTCGTTTAGAGGTTATGGAATTCCAAATCAAACGAATTCTATTGTTTCAATTTATAAGCAGGATAGATTACAAGGCGTTATTGTAGCTTCAGCTAATGCAGTATCTTATATAAAAACCTTTCTCGTGGATAAACCAGTTTATCGTGTTAGATATGGTATTGATAAAAATGTATTTTCATTTCAAGCAAATAAAAAAAAACAAATTGCTTTTATGCCCAGAAAACTTAGGGAAGATTCTGAGCAGATTCTAAATATTTTGAATATAAGAGGTGTTTTAAATGGTTGGGATATAGTTTCAATTCAAGGGATGAATGAAGAAGAAGTTGCAGGAGTTTTAAAAGAGAGTGCTATTTTTTTAAGTTTTAATCATCGGGAAGGATTTGGAATGCCTCCAGCAGAGGCCATGGCATGTGGATGTGTAGTGGTTGGTTATGCTGGACAGGGCGGGGAAGAATATTTTTTACCTAATATTACTTATAAAGTTCCGCAAAGAAACATTCAAGAATTCACAAAAACCCTAGAACAAGTCATATTGGAATTTGAAACTAATCCCCAAAAAATAGTAAAAATAGGTTTAGAAGCATCAAAATTTATTGAAAAAGAATATAGTATGAAGCAAGAACAGGAAAGCATTATAAGCGTATGGCAAGAGTTGTTAAAACATGAAAAGCAAATACATGGATAATACTCTAGCCATTGTTATACCTTATTTTAAAAACGATTTTTTTGAAGAAACGTTGCTATCGTTACAGCAGCAAACCGATAAAAGATTTACGGTTTATATTGGTGATGACGCAAGTGAACATTCTATTGACAACCTTATAGATAAATTTAAAAATGATGTATCAATCAAATATCACCGATTTGACGAGAATTTAGGTAGTAAAAGCTTAACAAAGCAATGGGACAGATGTATTAAGCTTATAAACAATGAAACTTGGATTTGCATTTTAGGTGACGATGATTGTTTATCAGAAAAATTTGTTGATTGTTTTTATCGGGAATTGCAAAATCTTAAATCTCAACAAAGTAAGTTACTTCGTTTTGCAACACTTAAAATTGATGAAAACAGTGTTCCAATAGGAAGTATTCAAAATAACCCAGAGCTACAACTGGCTACAGAATCATTTATAGAAAAATATTATGGAAATAAACATAGTAGCCTCTCGGAATATGTTTTTAGTATAACAAGTTATCGTAAATATGGTTTTAGAAATTATCCTTTGGCATGGTGTAGTGACGATATGGCTTGGTTGGAATTTTCGGACGGACAAAACATAGTTGGTTGCAATGATGCTTATTTGAAATTCAGACTGTCTTCAAAGAGTATTTCAGGAACATTAAATAGCAAAAAAAATGATGCAAAACGACTATTTTTTGAAGATTTAGTTTTAGAAAAACAAGATGTGTTTTCTAGAACAATTACTATTAAAAACTTAAAAAAGTACGAAGTGTTTTTAGTACTTACAAAAGAATTAAAAAAGGCGCATTTTATTTTTTTTCTGAAGCGTTTTTTTAAACTGGGAAGTCCGTTGGAATGTTTTAAATTTACCCTAAGATTTAGTATTAATATACTTAAATAATGTCGCAACCACTAGTTTCTGTTGTTATACCTACCTATAATCGTACTCACTTTTTGAAGGAAACTTTAAATAGTATTGTTGGTCAAACCTACAGCAATATTGAAATTATTGTAGTGGATGATGGAACACCTGATGATGAAAACGAAAAATTATGTAGTGAGTATAGCAATCTTACTTATATAAAAATAGATAATAGTGGAGGGCCTGCAAGTCCCAGAAATATTGGGATATCTAATTCTAAAGGAAAATATATAGCATTTGTTGATGACGATGATTTATGGTTGCCTGAAAAAATTGAAATACAAGTAAATATATTAGAAAATAATGAAGATTTTGATTTAGTACATTGTAGCTGTCATGTTATTGATGAAAACGGAATTAAAACAGGTGAAATTATAGGCAAGCCAGGTAATCCAATAGATAAACATGGTGATGTGCTAGTAAGAATGATTGGTAATTGGACTATTATGATGCCAACGCCATTAATAAGAAAGAATTTGGTTAGTAAGGTGGGAGTATTTAATGAAAATATTCCTCCTGCTTTAGAAGATGTTGAGTATTGGTCCAGATGTGCATTTCACACCAAATTTTATTATATAGATGAACCTTTGGCGAATTATAGAAAACATTCCAATAACATTTCAACTTCTAAAAAAAAGTATATTAATTTGCCATTATATTTATATGAAGTTATTAATCAAAATAAAAACAGTATTAGTATTCAGGTTTATAAAAAACTTAGATTAAATCTTTGTTTAATGCAAAGTAAAATGATTAAAACTAATTTTCGGCAAACTCTGCGTAACATGTTTAAGATTAATCCATTTTGGTTTGTTAATTTTAGGGTTCAAAAAACAATTATTAAAAAGTTAACGAGATGAGCGTAACCAAATATTTAATTACTGGTGGAGCAGGAAATATAGGAAGTGCCTTAACATTAGAGTTATCTAAAGATGCTAATAACCAAATAGTAATAGTAGATAATTTTTTAACAGGTTCAAAAGATAAAATCCCAAAAAAGGAAAATGTCACTTTTTTAAAAGCCAATGTAAATAACTACAATGATATCGTACCCATATTTGGAAGGTTTAATTTTGATTATGTTTTTCATTTCGCAGCTGTGGTTGGTGTGAAACGCACTTTAGAAAACCCTATGATGGTATTGGAAGATATTGAAGGCATAAAAAATATACTATCATTATCTAAAAATAGTGGAGTTAAAAGAGTCTTTTATTCAAGTTCTTCTGAAGTATATGGGGAACCATTTGAGATTCCACAAAATGAACAGACTACACCTTTAAATTCAAGATTACCGTATGCCATTGTTAAAAATGTAGGTGAAGCTTTTTTTAAATCATATTACCAAGAATACGGTCTGGAATATACTATTTTTAGGTTTTTCAATACCTATGGGCCAAACCAAAGTGAGGACTTTGTAGTTCCTAAATTTTTAAAAGCTGCTTTAAAAAATGAGCCAATTTATATTTATGGAGATGGAAAACAAACGCGATCTTTTTGTTTTGTAGATGATAATATTGAAACCTGTATTAA
>TARA_R110002049_G_scaffold2846_6_pt1 | contig 19646 bp, 16 predicted proteins | sample TARA_R110002049 | Tara Oceans TARA_R110002049 (sample SAMEA4396941) | marine metagenome | biome: Polar Biome; feature: [SRF] surface water layer (ENVO:00010504); material: water (ENVO:00002006), including particulate matter (ENVO:01000060) such as... | depth 5 m | reverse complement strand
ACAAATCATTTAGATTTAGAAATGATAGAATGGTTAGAGGCATTTTTTGCAAAAGAAAAAATAACATTATTTATGGTAACGCATGATCGTTACTTTTTAGAACGTGTTTGTAATGAAATTTTAGAATTAGACGAGGGTAAAATTTATAAATACAAAGGTAATTACTCTTATTACCTTCAAAACAAAGAAGAACGTTTAGCTTTAGAAGCAACCAATTTAGGTAAAGCAAAAAGTTTATTTAAAAAAGAATTAGAATGGATGCGAAAGCAACCAAAAGCAAGAACTACAAAATCTAAATCTAGAACAGACGATTTCTATCAGATTAAAGAAAACGCGCATCAGCGTAGAAAAGATCATCAAGTTCAATTAGAAATTAATATGGAACGTTTAGGAAGTAAAATTCTTGAACTTCATAAAGTGTATAAATCATTTGGAGATAAGAAAATTTTAGATGGCTTCGATTATGTTTTTAAAAGAGGAGAAAGAATTGGTATTATTGGTAAAAATGGTACAGGTAAATCTTCATTTTTAAATATAATTACAGAAAAAGCACCATTAGATGCTGGTAAAGTTGTTTTAGGAGAAACTGTAAAATTTGGTTATTACACCCAAGCAGGTATTACTATAAAAGAAGGGCAAAAGGTTATTGAAGTTGTTAAAGAATTTGGAGAAGAAATTCCTTTAGCAAAAGGTAGAAGAATTTCTGCTTCTCAACTTTTAGAACGTTTCTTATTCGATAAGAAAAAACAGTATGATTTTGTTGAAAAACTGTCTGGAGGAGAACAAAAACGTTTGTATTTATGTGCAGTTTTAATTCAGAACCCTAACTTTTTAATTTTAGATGAACCTACAAATGACTTAGATGTTGTTACTTTAAATGTCTTAGAAAACTTTTTATTAGATTACCCTGGAAACTTATTAGTTGTTTCTCATGATAGGTATTTTATGGATAAAATTGTAGATGCTCTTTTTGTTTTTAGAGGTGAAGGTGTTGTAGAGAATTTCCCCGGAAATTACTCAGACTTTAGAGCCTACGATGGTTCTGCACCAAAAGAAATTGCAGAAAAAACTACCGCAAAAAAAGAAGAAAAAAAACCAGTTAAAAAAGCCAATAAAAATGCGCTAACTTTTGATGAAAAAAGAGAGTTTGGTGCTTTAGAGGGCGATATAGAAAAACTTCAAAAAAAGAAAGCAACTATAGAAAATCAATTTTTAAATGTTGAAATTGCTACTGATGATATTGCTAAAAAATCTGAAGAGCTTCAAAAAATAATTGAAACATTAGAACAAAAAGAAGAGCGTTGGTTTGAACTTTCTATGAAATTAGAAGATTAATTTACGCTAACAATATCTGTTTCTTTTAGTAATTCTTGATTATTAAATCTAAGAAAAACCTGAGCAACTGCAATGGTATCTTTTTCACAATAATCTACAATTCTTTGAATATTTTTTTCATGGTAGTACACTCGTGCTACCTCACTTCCATCGATATCATCTTTTGGAGAAGGAATACCTAAAATTGATGTTAAAAGTTTTAAAGAAGTATAATGTTTATAATCTCCAAACTTCCACAATTCTAAAGTATCTAAATGCGAAACTTCCCATGGTTTTTTTCCAAATAAATTTAATTTTTTAGGCAATTCTATTTGATGAACAATCATTCTTCTGGCAATAAAAGGAAAATCGAATTCTTTACCATTATGTGCACACAAAACATGCGCAGGTTTAGAAAAATGACTATTTAATAAAACCTTAAATTCTTTTAAAAGTTTGGCTTCATCATCACCAAAAAAAGAAGTCACCCTAAATTGATTTACATTATTGCTTTCAACAAAGAAACCTACAGAAATACATATTATTTTCCCAAATTCTGCCCAAATACCTGCACGTTCATAGAATTCTTCTGCAGTAAATTCTTCTTTTCTTTGATATTGCGTTTTTTTACTATAAAATTCTTGGGTTTCTTTGGTTAAATTATTCCAGTTCTCTTCTTGTGGTACTGTCTCAATATCTAAAAACAAGATATTGTTTAGCTTCATTTTTAAATTCATCTTTTTCTTTTTCTCTCTAAATATACAAAAAAAAAGCCTCGAAATTAATCGAAGCTTTAGTGTAAGAAATTTTATAAATATAAAATTATATTATCTAATTACTAGTTTTTTAGTAGCTGTTTTACCATCTTCAGTAACTTTTAGAATATAAATTCCTGAATTAATTGCAGAAACATCTACTAAATATTTTGTACCAGAAAAACCAGTTGTTAAAACTCTTTTTCCTAAAACATTAAAAATATTTATTGTCTTTTTAGCATTGCTATTACTAGAAACTGTAAATTCTTTTTTAGTAATTGGGTTAGGGTATGTTGCAAAACCTAAGATACCATTTCTTTCTAAAGAAGCAGTTGCCATCGTATAAGTTCCTATTGGCAAAGGCATTGTTGCTGTTGCATTATTTGTACCACCTTTTAAACCATCTTTACTAAAAGACCAATTTTCTAATGTAAAAACAGTTCCTTCTGGACTAGAGTTGTTATTTCTATAAGCCCAACCATCTAAATATTCCCAAGCTTCACCTGAACCATCTGTATCTACATCTCCAAAAACATCTATAATTTGACCGTTTTCATATAATTCTATAGAATCATCTCCATTTATACTAACTGTACCTGTTGTATATGTTGGCGCCATACCAAAGAAAGTTTCAAAGTTTGTAGCTTCTGTAGAAACATATATAAAAGTACCTGCACTAACTGCATCTGAAGGAAAAGAAAACCCAATATTACCTGCTGAAGATCCACCTCCATTAGCAACTGAACTAATACCAAACAAACTTAAATCTGCGATATCTTTTAAAACATAAATTTCAACACCTTTTGGCGTTCCACCTGATAATGTAGCGTCGTAAACTCCAGTAATCATTAAGCTATTAGTAACTGCTCCAAAAACTTTACCATTTACAGCAATTGTTTTATCTGCAACACCTGTAGAAGACAATGTTATATCTCCCATATAATTACCCGTTACTAAATCACTTTTTAAACGAATGTAGATTATATCTTCTACCTTGCCTGAAGATTGAACCACCTCTACTGATGAAGTAAAACCTGATCCAGAAGTTAAAGAAACCTCATAATTTTCTGGTGCTGCTATTACAAGATTTGTAGTTAAAAATAAACCTTCTACAGTGAATGTCTGTTCATCAGAAGGCCCTTCATTACTAACAACATATGTAAAGTCATTAAAAAATTCTACAAAAGAAAATTGTGGGTCTGCAGGACTAATTTCTCCTTCTAAACCTATTGTTTTAGAAGTTACTCCTGTAGATGCAATACTTACATCTCCTGAATATGAATTAACAGTTAAACCAGATTTTAATCTAACATATACTGATGTAGAGCTTACTGATCCAGAAACCTGTATTAATGAAACCATTTGTGTATAAGTACCATCTGAAGTAAGAGATACTTCAAAATTTGTTGGAGCAGATATCGTAATATCAGATGTTAAGTTTGTTCCTTCTACATTAAAAAATTTAGCTTCAGATGGACCATTTCCTTCAAAATAATCTAAACCAGAAACAGCAGAACCAACATTAATTTCTGGATCTGAAGAAGCTACTGCTAAATAAGTACCTACAGGAAAAACTGAAGAACACTCTGCATTTGTACCACTATCATCAGTTTTATCACAACCATCTAAAGCATTTTTACCACTAAAAATCCATTCAGAAGAATCAAAAGTTGCATTTGGACCTGAACCATCTTTTCTATAAGCCCAACCATCTAAATGTTCCCAATCTTTATTAGTTCCATTTTCACCAATCACTCCAATAGAATCTTCTACAACTCCATTCTTATATAGGATTACAGTATCGTTTCCATTAACGTTAACAACATTATTTTCATATTCTGGTGTAACGCCTAAATATTGAATAAAACCAGCAGAACTACCTGTAGTTGCTAGATAAAAATAAGTACCTGCTTCAATCTCATCATTAGGAAAAGTATATTCTACACCTCCTGCAGCAGCACCATTTCCAGCACTTTCAATACCATAAATACTTAAATCAGTAATTTTGTTTTTAGCAAATAATTCTATTCCTTTTGGGTATCCACTTGGTAATGGACCATCGATAACCCCTGTAATTAATAAATCTTGCCCAAAAGACAAAAAGCTAATACAAAGCGTTAATAAAAAAGTAAAAATGTAATTTTTTTTCATGTGTTATTGTTTTGTTAGTTGAAATACAAATATAGTATTTTTAGAAGCTTAATTGTTATCGAATTATTAACAAACTGTTTATCAGACAATAAGAAAATTAAAAAACAATTAATCGTTAAGTAAATGTTATCTATAAACTAATCTAAATTAAATGATTGTTAAGACAACTTCTAGTTCTATAATAATTACTATTTTTGATACATATATTCTATTGAAATTATGAATAAGAGCGATATTAAAATTCTTTTAGTTGATGATGAACCAGACATCATAGAAATTGTTGGTTATAATCTTAGAAACGAAGGCTACCAAGTTTTTACAGCAAATAACGGGCAAGAAGCTATAAAATCTGCTAAAAAAAATATTCCACACTTAATTTTATTAGACATTATGATGCCAGAAATGGATGGTATTGAAGCGTGTGAAAAAATTAGAAAAATAAGTTCTCTAGAAAATGTAATTATTTCTTTTTTAACTGCAAGAGGAGAAGACTATTCTCAAGTAGCTGGTTTTGAAGCTGGTGCAGATGACTATATCACAAAACCAATTAAACCAAAAGTTTTAGTTAGTAAGGTAAAATCTTTATTAAGAAGATTAAAATCTGAACAAGAAAGCGAAGAAACTTTTAAAATTGGAGACATTGTTATAGACAGAGAAGAATATGTGGTTTATAAAGCAGGAAATAAAATTTCTTTACCAAGAAAAGAGTTTGAATTATTCTCTTTACTTACTTCTAAACCAGGAAAAGTATTTAAAAGAGAAGTTATTTTAGATACTGTTTGGGGAAATGAAGTTGTTGTTGGAGGTAGAACTATTGATGTTCATATTAGAAAATTAAGAGAAAAAATTGGAGACGACCACTTTAAAACAGTTAAAGGTGTAGGTTATAAATTTGTATTATTAGACGCAGATAAATAAATTTGCCCTAATGAAATTTAAAAAAACATATTCTTACGCACTTTGGTCTGCTGCATATTTAACTATACTATCTGTAATAATTTCTACAATAGTATATTTTTTTATAGCTAAACACCTAGGTCTTGGTAGTATTATAGTTGCTATTGTTGCCTTATTTACTATTTCGTTTTTTATTACGCAATACAGAGCAGAGCATTTTATTTACAGAAGAATAAAGAAAATTTACGAAGAAGTTTCTATTTTAGATATTAACGATTTAAGAAAAGAATCTGTAACAACAGATATAGACAAACTTTCTAAACGTATGCAAAAATACGTTGAAGGAAAACGCCTAGAAATAAAAAGTTTAACAGAGAGAGATTCTTTTAGAAGAGATTTTTTAGGAAATGTTGCTCACGAATTAAAAACACCACTTTTTACCGTACAAGGTTACATTCTTACGCTTTTAGAAGGTGCTATGGATGATAAAAATATACGATTAAAATATCTAGAACGCGCCAATAAAGGTGTAGAAAGATTGGTTGCTGTAACCAAAGATTTAGATATGATTGCTAAGTTAGAAACAGATGGTTTAAAGCTAAATATGGAAGTTTTTAACATCTTAGAAATCATTCAGAATGTGTTTGATTTGTTTGAAATGAAAGCAAAAAAAAGAAATATTATTTTAAAGTTTGATAGAATTTACGATTTCCCTGTTTTTGTAGTAGGAGATATTGAAAAAACAGAACAAGTACTTATAAACTTAATTGTAAATTCAATTAAATATGGAAAACCAAATGGAACAACCATTGTTGCAGCAGATAATTACAACGATAGTAAATTTGTAATTAGAGTTATAGATAATGGTGAAGGAATAAAACAACAGTATTTATCTCGTTTGTTTGAACGATTCTATAGAGTAGACCAAAGTAGATCTAGAGAACAAGGTGGTTCTGGTTTAGGTTTATCTATTGTAAAACATATTGTAGAGGCACACAACCAAACTGTTTTATTAAAAAGTACTTTTGGTGAAGGATCAGAATTTTCTTTTACTATGGAAAAGGCTAAATAAACCAGTATCTAAGTTATTTTCCACAGATTTAAAACCTGTATAACTATCAACTTCCTTTAGTTTATCTACTGTAAAGTTCTTAATAGTAGAAAATGGCGCAATCTTTTTAGCTTCTAAATATTCAGCTAAATATTCTTGTTCTGGTTGATTTTTTGTAGGAATAAAAAATACTTTCTTACCTAAAATAGCCAAATCTAATATAGAAGAATAGCCAGACCTACAAACAACTACTTCAGAAGTATTTATTTTTTGTTCTAATTCTTCGGATAATAAAAAATTATAAAATGTACAATTGTTGTTTGTCCATTTTTTTTGAGTCTCTTCAATAACACCTAAAACAAAAACAATTTTTCTTTTATCATTTTTAAAAGCTGAAATCAATTTTTCTTCTAAAAACGACCTATTGGGTTCTAGACCAGAAATAATGATTAAAACATCTATATTTCGCTCTAATTCTTGTTTTTTAAACCGACTTAAAACTCCAATAAATTTCTGATTCAAATTTTGACCAGAAATAGACAATTTACCAGAAAAATCAGATCTTAAGTTATCAGGAATCCAACATTCATCAAACTTGTTTATAATTTTTTGATGAATTTTACTTGCAAAAGGAGTAAAAAAGCCTGCTAAAATATTTACTTGATGAGTTATGTAAACTGAAGGAATTTTAGAGCTTCTTACACCAAATCTATTATCAGAAATAAGCCCAATTACATCTAAGTTTTCAGCAAGAAAAAGATTTATAATCTCTTGTTCTTGTTTTATGGCTCTTAAAATAGTTGGTATTTGTAAGAGTAAATCTTTCTTTAAGTTTTTACTGTATTTTATATTATAAGATGGAAGTTCTAAAGTTTCTAAAGCAGGAAATTCTTGTTTTAAAAATCTTAAAGCACTTCCATCTGAAGCAATTATAGGCGAATAATTTTCTTTAATTAAAGCGTTAATAATTGGCACACAACGAGAGGCATGACCTAAACCCCAGTTTAAAGGCGCAACAATTATTTTTCTTTTCATTTAAATTAAATCGAAACCAATATCTTTTCTATAATTAATCTTATCGAAATTTATTTTATCGATGCTATTATAACTTTTCTCTAAAGCCTCTTCTATAGTATCTCCAAAAGAAGTTATCGCCATAACTCTACCTCCACTTGTTACAACTTTGTTATCTACAGTTTTGGTTCCTGCATGAAAAACAAAAGAATCTTCTACGGTATCAAAACCGGTAATTTCTTTGTTTTTTTCATAAGCTTCTGGGTAACCACCAGAAACCAACATAACTGTTGTTGCTGTTTTGCTAGTTACAGAAAAAGATTTTTCGTGTAAGTTTTGTTTTGCAACTCCATCAAACAATTCAAATAAATCAGATTCTATTCTTGGTAAAACAACTTCCGTTTCAGGATCTCCCATTCTTACGTTATACTCAACTACAGAAGGGTTTCCATTATCATTCATTAATCCAATAAAAATAAAACCTCTATAATCTATTCCGTCTTTTTGCAAACCAGCAATTGTAGGTTTTACTACCAATTCTTCAACCTTTGTTAAAAAAGCTTTATCTGCAAATGGTACAGGAGAAATTGCTCCCATTCCACCAGTATTTAAACCTGTATCTCCTTCACCAATTCTCTTATAATCTTTAGCTGAAGGTAATATTTTATAACTTTTACCATCCGTTAGAACAAAAACAGATAATTCTATTCCCTTTAAAAATTCTTCTATTACAACTGTTGTGGAAGCGTTACCAAATTTCTGATTAGAAACCATGTCTTCCAATTCTGTTTTAGCTTCTTCTAAAGAATTTAAAATTAAAACCCCTTTTCCTGCTGCTAAACCATCTGCTTTTAAAACAAAAGGAGGCTCTAATGTATCTAAGAAAGCAAAACCTTCTTCTAAATTATCTTTTGTAAAAGATTTATATTTTGCAGTTGGCACGCCATGTTTTTGCATAAATTGTTTAGAAAAATCTTTACTTCCTTCTAATAATGCTCCGTCTTTTTTAGGTCCAATAACAGGAATATTTTTTAGTTCTTCATCTGCTAAAAAGAAATCATGAACTCCTTCTACCAAGGGTACTTCTGGTCCTACAACTACCATTTTAATATTATTTTCTAAAACAGTTTTTTTAACTGCTTCAAAATCTGTAGGATCTATATTAATGTTTTTTGCAATTTTATCTGTACCTGCGTTTCCTGGAGCTACAAAAAGTTTTGTAACCTTTTCACTTTCAGTTAATTTTAATGCAAAAGCGTGTTCTCTACCTCCAGAACCTAAAATAAGAATATTCATTTGTGTTGTGTTGATTTGTTGTTGTTCTTGCAAATATATTTTAAATTATCGACGAAACTAAATTCCCCACTTTAAAAAATATTTAATTGCTGATGAAAAATGATAAAAAAATAATTTCAGTTTTTTAGATGATCCTTTTTGATGTTGGTGAAGAATGTAAATATCTGGATAATATAATTTTCTCTTTCCTATTTTGTCAATTTCTCTACAGATATCTGCATCTTCCATATATAAGAAATAACGTTTATCAAAACCTTTAAGACCTATAAAAAGTTCTGTTCTAAAAAGCATGAAACATCCATGAATAAAATCTGGGTAGAACTTTTCCTCAAGATTTTTATGCTGGTATTCGTTATTTCTAATTTGATTTTTTGAAAATTTTAATTTTCTATTTACTAAATCTAAAAAAGTTGGATGTTTTCTACAAACATATTGTACCTCTTTATTTGGATATAAAACTTTAGGAGTTATAAAAGCAGTGTTTAGTTCGTCTTTTAAGGCCTTAATTAAATTAGTAATAACATTTGAAGTAAAAGTAACATCAGGATTTAAGATTAAATGAAATTCTGAATTAATCTTCTCTAAAACTATATTATGAGCATTTCCAAAACCAATATTTTTTCCAACAAAAATATATTCTATATCTGTATGAATAAATTCTGCTTTTAAAATATCTGTTGGGCTATTATCTATTAAAAAAAGTTTTTTAGAAATTGGTGTTTTAAGAAAAGAATCTATTGTTTTTTTTAATGAAGATACATTTTCTTTATAGAGAACAATTGTTGCTGTTATTTTGAATTTTTTATTCATTTAATAAGCTTTTTCTTCTCCTTTAAAAACATTTAAAACGGTTTGAATAATAATTTTAACATCTAAAAAGAACGACCAATTTTCAATATAAAAAATATCTAAACGAACTCTATTTTTTATATCAGATTTTCTTTTAATTTCTCCTCTATAACCACTTATTTGGGCTAAACCTGTAATGCCAGGTTTTACTATGTGTCTTTTAAGATAATCATCTACATCTTTTTGATACTCTAAAGATAAGGTTTCTAAATGTGGTCTTGGGCCAACTACACTCATGTCACCCAACAAAACATTAAAAAACTGTGGTAATTCGTCCATACTAGTTTTTCTAAGAAAAGCTCCTATTTTAGTAACTCTAACATCATTTTTAGTAGCATGAACACTATTTGCAAGTTTATTTATTTTCATAGATCTAAACTTATAGCAAACAAACTCTTCTCCATTTATACCTTCTCTACCTTGTTTAAAAATTAAAGGTCCTTTAGATTCTAATTTAACTAAAACCCAAAGAATTGGTACTAGCCAAGAAAGGATAAAGAGACAAATTAACATCGAAAAACAAATGTCGAAGAATCTTTTAATAAAAAAATTTTCTGTAAATTCAAAGGGTAACTTGTGTACGTTTAAAACCATTAATGCATCATCATAATACTCTACACTTTGGTTTTTACTATATAGTTCTGTAGAATTAGGTATCAGTTTTAAAACAATATTTTTCTCTATTGCAAACTTGTTTATTTTCTTTATTTGGCTTTCATTTAAAGTAGTTAACGAGCAATAAATTTCATCTACCATATTTTTAACCGCAAATTCAAAAACAGAGTCTAATTCACCTAAATATTCACTATTCTTATGATTTTTGTCTGAGAAAAAACCTAAATATTTATATCCTAAATTAGATTTACTCTTAAAAAGTTTAATAATGTTTTTAGAAGAATCATCAAAACCAACAACAATTGTAGTTCTAAAATTATTACCTAAAGATCTATATTTATTAAGTAAAAACAACCACAATAGCTTAACAACCGATACAATTATTATTATTAAAAATAATATTAAGAATTGGTTATTAACGATATCTCCCTCTCTAAAAATACCAAAATAGGCAAAGTAACCAAGTATAAATATTAAAAACTGCTTTCCTAAAAGTGTAATAACACCAAGGAAACTTGTAAATCTACGGACCCTATAAAACCCAAAAAAATAAGAAGTTATTACCCAAAAAAGAGTTATATATGACAAGAAAGATATATTTAAATATGCTTTATCATATATAAAATAGACTATTATATTAATAATTAGAATATCTAATAAGACTTGTAATGGTCTAATTAAGTAAGAGTATCTTTTTTTCAATTTTTTTATGATTCTATGACTTTATTAACTTCAACGCTAAATTTGTATAAGAAATTGCTTTCTTCAAATTTTTTTGCATGATTTCTAATCCACTCCATATTAAAATCTTTTTCAACAGTTTTAAACAAAGCTAAAACACCTCCTAAAGAATTTACGTTCTGTTCTTTAAAAAACAAACCTGAAGATTCTTTGATATTGTTTTTATTTTCTACAACTGTCTCTAAGGCACCTCCTTTTTTAAAAGCAACTACAGGTATGCCATAAGACATTACTTCTAATGGTATCATTCCAAAATCTTCTTCACCAGGAAAAATTAATGCTTTAGCATTCTCGATGTAAAACTCTATTTCTGACTCAGCCAAAAACCCTTTAAACTCTATGTTTTTTTTGGCTTTTCTTTCAAGTTTATTTTTTTCAGATCCATTACCTATAACAATTAATTTCTCTCCACTTTTATTGAAACAATCAACTAATAAATCTATTTTTTTATAGGGAGTAATTGCTCCGAAACTTAGAAAATAGTCTTTATGAAGTTTCGTTTTTAATGGTTTATTAAATAAAGCTGTTTCAATAGGTGGATAGACAACTTTAGCTTCTCTCTCATAGTATTTTTCAACTCTTTTAGCTACGTTAATTGAATTTGATATGTATAAATCTACATTATCAATTGTACTTCTGTCCCATTTCTGTAATTTCAAAAAGAAAAAATTTGCTACAGGCCTAAGAATTGGTTTAATTGATTTTAAATATTCATCAGTAAAACCCCAACAATACCTCATTGGACTATGTATATAACATACATGCTTTGCATTATTATTTATTTTAATTCCTTTTGCTGGTCCTGACTCAGAGGAAATAATTAAATCGTACTCTTTTCTAAGTTTTAATGATCTTACAATTGTAGGATATAATGGAAATAACTTCTGATAATATTTTCTAAAGAAAGGAGTGTTATACTTTGATGTATATACCTTATGTTTCTTTAAATGATCTCCATATTTTTCTTCATCATAAAAAAGTGTGTAAATATCTGCATCTGGATATAGTTTTAAAAGAGATTCTACAACTTTTTCTCCACCTCTTCTTGTAATAAACCAATAATGTATAATAGCTACTTTCATCAATTTAATTCTTAATTGTTTTAAAATAAAATAAACTTGTAAAATAGCTATAGAATATTACGCCATCATGCCTACTTAATATGTTTTCTGTAAGAAAACATATTAATATGAGTAAATTAAGCATTAAAAATAATTCATCTTTATTTATTATTGCTTTTTTAAAAATACTAAGAATAGCAAAAATAAAAAAGACAAACCCTAATACACCTGCAGACAATAAAACTTGAAGATACTGGTTATGAGAATTATAATGTAACAATTGATAAACATCACTTTTAATTTTTTGTTTATAACAATTGTTCAGTTCATCATTTACATCTCCAACTCCATAACCAAATAAAAAAGAATTTTTAATTAAAGAGGCAGAACAATAGTAGATACCTGCTCTAATATCTTCACTAGTCATCTCTTTATGTTTAAGCTCATATTTACCTTCTGGTATACCTACCTTTATTTTATTTTTTATCGAATCGAACTTTAAATAAATAATGGATACGACTATAGTTGTTAAGGTAATTATAAAAAGTAATTTATATTTTTTATTAGTTTTTTTCAATAAAAAGAAAGTACACAAAACTAAGGTGACAAATAGGGGTAACCTTGCTCCAATTGTAAATTGCCAATAAAAAAAATAAGCTAAAATAATTAATGATAAAAAAAGAAAGAAACTAGATCTTTTTAAAGCAAATAATTCATTAATCAATATCAATATTCCAAAACTTATCCATAAAGAGAAATAGGTTCCATGAACCTTAGTATAATTTTCAAATAAATTTCTATAGTCCCAACTAGATATAATTCCATCTACGTTTAACCATAAATATAAATGAGTAATTGCTAAAGATAAGAGTAAAGAGCTAACATAAATAATCTTTATTCTTGATATTTCTTTAGTCGAAATTTCGTTATTACAGAAAAAACCAAAGCATAAAGGAAACATCAAAATAGGTGATGATAAGACTAAAAACCTTAGACTTTCTGAATTATTATCACTGTAAATAGAGCTTATCACATAAATTATAAATAATGATGAAAGTATAAAAACATTTTTTATACTTTTATTTTTAAGCTTTTCCTTTTTTTGGGTAAAAAACAAACTGATCGATAAAATAAAAAAAAGAATCATTAAAACACTTTCAACTGCCTTAGGCCATAATGGAAATGCTGATATGAACAATAAAATCGTTGTCCATATTTTTTTTAAATTTATTGCGTTCATACTTATTTTGTTAGACTCTTTTAAATAAATCTATATGTTTTTCTGCAGAATTTTCCCAAGAAAAATTTTTAGAATGAATATAAGCTTTCTCTATATACAGCTCTCTCAAAGATTTATTATTTAAAATTTCAACAATTTTTTCTTTTAATTCAAAACTATCTTTGGGGTTAAAATAAATAGCACAATCAAGCCCCACTTCTGGCAAACTTGCATAATTTGAACTTAAAACAGTAGTCTTTGAAGCCATTGATTCTAATATAGGTAACCCAAACCCTTCATATAAAGATGGAAAAACAAAAACCGTTGCTTTTCTGTAAATAAGAGGCAATAATTTATCATCAACAAAACCTGTAAATATAACATTATTTAAAAGGTTATTTTTTTCAATAAACTTAAAAACATTTTTATCTGATGTTATAAATCCATCTTTTTTACCTAAAATTAATAATTTATAAGTATCCTTTATATTTTTCGGTAATTTAATATAGGCCTCTAAAAGAGTAATTAAGTTTTTGTGGGGTTTTACATTTCCTACAAAAAGAATATATTTTTCTGGTAATAAAAAACCAATAGTATTATCCTTATTTTCAAAAAAATACTTACTAACCCCGCAATAAATTACATTTATTAGTAAATCTTTAGGCTTTAAAAGTCTAATTATTTCACTTCTAGAAAAATTAGAGACTGTAATAATTTCTTTACTCTTTCTTAAGGCATTTAAATATAAAAATCTAGCATATTTTTTTTTAAAATAACTTAAATCGCCTTTAAAAGATAAATGGTTTACATCATGTATTGTTGTTATTGTCTTTTTTGCTTTTATTGACAGAACTGGAGCATTAAAATGAGGTGACCAAAAGATATCACATTTTGGAATAATAATAGGGTATAATAATTGTTCTTTTAAAGAGTATATTTTTGCGGTAAAATTTATTATGTTATTTTTTTTCTCATTTTCAAATGCTAACAATTTTCTTTTGTCGCCTAATAAGATGACATTAAAATTAGTAATGAAATAAGGAATAATATTTTTTAAATACGTCCCAATTCCCGAATCATTTATCATTCGAGCATCAATTGTAATTATTTTTTTCATTATTTTGATTTTGAGAATGATAAATTGAAATTCCGATTAAAACCCATGGGTAGAGGAAGTATATTTGAACTCCAAAAACAAAAAAAAACAAAAATATTTGCAAATATTTTTCATCCCCATTGTTTTTTTCTTTTAGCTTATGATATAGTTTATAAATTATCAATAAAAAAAGAGTTAAAAAAACGAAACCACCATCCACTAATAACTGAATTAAGCCACCAAAACCATGAGCATCTGTTTTTCCAGGTGGACTCTTTGGTATAAATTTTAGAAATTCAGGGTTATTTCTCATAATAGGGTAGTTACCTAAACCAATACCTAAAACTGGATTTTGATATACCATATTAGGAAAAATAAACACCCCAGCAATTCTCCCCATAACAAGATTAACATCTTGAGGCCTCTCCTTCATCTCACGTTTAACATTTACAATATCCTTTATATATCCATCTCCTAATTTTATTATTACTAAAGAAATCAAGAAACCGCCAATTATAATAATTAGGAAATTTAATTCTCTTAATTTATTATAAGCTATTTTATAATACATTAAAACATACCACGTTAATATTAATACTATTCCTGCTTTAGATCTTGCAAGAAAAAAAATAACAAATATTAGAAAAGACCTAAATAATAAATGATATTTACTTTTATAAAAAAAAGTCAGAATAAATGTAAATGAAACCATTAGTCCATAAGGGCCTCCTTCTACATACCATCCCTTTAGTCTTATTCCATGATCATGATATAGAAGACGACTCTCTTCTATAAAATTAAACTTTAACAACGCAAAAATCAAAGTATTAATTATTGTAAAAAATAAACATAAATTAAAAATATACTTTATATATACCTTTACTTGCTGTTTTGTTTTATCTTTTAAAAATAAATACACTAGAATAGCTAAATTAACGCATGAAATCAATTCTAAATACCTCCCTATACTAATTAGATAAGGCCTTTTTAAAACCGAAACATTAGTTAGTAAAAAAAAATCTCTAAAAGGGTTAATTGACAACGAAATAATCAGCCAAAGTGTAAACAAAACTAATAAATACAAACTCCATTTATCAATTTTATTTTTGAAGTATAAAAACGGGGTAATCAATAACAATAATAGTTCAGACAATTTTATTACATCTACTTTTAGTTCTGTAAATTGAATACAAAAAACTACAAATAGAACAAATAAAGTACTTTTTACAGAAAATATTTTAGGTTTTTTAGTTGTCATTTTTCATCTTTTAATAAAAGGAATATAAAAAGGTAAAAAATTATACTTCACCTTAACATAAACTGAACCTAAACCATTTGTTAGTAATATAGAAAAACCTGTAGAAATTGCGGCACCCGTTATACCATATATAGGTATTAATAATAAATTTAAAATTATATTAATTAAGGCCGTTATAAAAGTTATTTTTCCAAAAATGCCTTGTTTTCCTGTCATATTCAAAATTATATCTACAAATCCTGAGATTGCATAAAAAAACTGGCAGATAGAAAGTATTAAAATTGAATGAAAAGCACTTAAATACTCTTCACCAAAAAAAAGTAAAATCTGTTTTGAAAAAATTAAAATTATAACTAAAATAGGTAAAGTTATTAATAATACAATTTTTGATGATTTTATTATCAGAGGTTTTATTTCTAGGATTTTATTTTCAGAATAAAGCTTTGATATTTTTGGAGCAACTACTGCTCCAATTATAATTAAAAAAACAGCATTTATACCAGAGACTTGTGTAACAATTCTATAAATACCTACATTTTCACTAGAATCAAAAAAACCAAGCATTAAAGTATCTACAGAAAAAATTATAAAAACCATAGAAGAACTTAACATCATGGGCAAACTATCTTTTAAGAGCCTTACAGATTTACTTTTCTTATAATTTTGTGAATATCTAATAGGTGAAATTTTATAAATAGAAACGACAAAAGCAACAATAAAACTTATAAGTAAACTTATAATAATAAAAGATTCATTATTGGAATATAAAAAATACCCTATTAGAATAATAAATAGAAAAAAAAAATTATTTAAAAATGAGCTAACAATAGAGAATGATAAAATTTTTCCTTGCCCCTTTAAAACATTACTATTATAATTTAAAAACGTAGCAAATATTAATACAAAAGGAAAATAAACTAAATAGCTTTCTAAATTTTTATCTCCAAAAAAAGATACTGCAATTTCTTTCTTAAAAATTATAAGAATGGTACTTAATATTAAAGAAGCAGCAAATAAAATAATATAAGATTTTTTAAAATAATCTGACTTGAACAAACCTTTGTCAAAATGTTCTCTATCTGCAGATAATTTTATTGCATAAGTATTTAACCCTAAAGTATTAAAAATTATAAATACTAAAATTAGTGACTTAATGATTGAATAACGACCATATGCAGATGGTCCATAAAATTTTGTTATGATAATTGCTAAAAAATAAACGACAAATAAATTTAAGCCATAAAAAATAAAATTTAAGCCACCTCCTTTAATAAGCTCAAATAAATCTTTGTCCTTCTTTTTAATCTTTTTAAGGTAATTCATCATAGCTTATTACAAAAGTTATAGTCCCCTATCTTTATCAGATAAAATTATTTCATCGGGGTTCAATTTCCAATCAATATTTAAATTTTCATCATTGTAAATAACACCAAATTCGGATTCCGAATTATAATAATTATCGCACTTGTAAGAAAAAATTGTATTGTCTTCTAATGTAGCAAAACCATGTAAAAAACCTCTTGGAACAAAAAGTTGCTTGTTATTTTCTTCAGATAATTCTACCGAAAAATGTTTCCCAAATGTTGGTGAACCCTCTCTAACATCTACGGCAACATCCAATACTTTCCCTTTAATTACACGAACTAACTTGGCTTGTGCAAACTCTCCTGTTTGTAAGTGTAAACCTCTTAAAACTCCTCTTTGTGAAATAGACTGATTATCTTGTACGAAATTAACCTCAAATCCTATTTTTTCTGTAAATAATTTATGATTAAAAACTTCAAAGAAGCTACCTCTATTATCTCCAAAAACTTTAGGTTCTATTATAAAACAACCTTTTAAAAATGTTTCTGTAACTTTCATTAAATTTTTAATAAATTATTAGAATAACCACTTTTCAATAACGTTTTAGTTATTTCTAAAAGTTGTTTTTTTGTTATAAAACCTGCTCTAAAAGCTGTTTCTTCAATAGAACCAACTTTTAAACCTTGTCTTTCTTCAATTACCTGTACAAATTGACCTGCTTGCATTAAGGAATTGAAAGTACCAGTATCTAACCAAGCTGTACCTCTATCTAATATTTCTACAGAAAGTTTTCTTCTCTTTAAATAAACATTATTTATTTCGGTTATTTCTAATTCTCCTCTTTTACTTGGCTTAATATTTTTTGCTATTTCAACAACATCGTTATCATAAAAATAAATTCCAGGAACTGCATAATTAGATTTTGGTTTTAAAGGCTTTTCTTCAATAGATAAAACATTATTATCATTATCAAACTCTACTACTCCATATCTTTCTGGATCATTTACATGATAAGCATAAACAATACCACCATCTGGGTTGTTATTTGCTTTTAATAAACTTGCCAATCCAGATCCATAAAAAATATTATCTCCTAAAACCAAAGCAACTTTATCTTTTCCTATAAAATTCTCTCCAATAATAAAAGCTTCTGCTAGACCATTAGGATTTTCTTGAACTTCATATTCAAAACTACAACCGATTTGATTTCCATTTCCTAATAATTTTTTAAATAATGGTAAGTCTTGTGGTGTAGAAATAATTAATATTTCTCTAATTCCGGCAGAGATTAAAGTTGAAATTGGATAATAAATCATTGGTTTATCATACACTGGCATTAATTGTTTACTAACAGCTAATGTAAGTGGGTGTAATCTTGTACCAGAACCTCCTGCTAAAACTATTCCTTTCATATTAATTGTATTTTTTTAAATACCATTGAATGGTTTTTAGAATACCAGATTCAAAATTTTCATCTGCTTTCCAACCTAACTCGGTTTCTAATTTTGTTGCATCTATTGCATATCTAAAATCATGACCTGGTCTATCTTTTACAAAACTTATTTGCTCTTTATAAGATTTTTCCTTTGGATGAATTTCATCTAGAATTTCACAAATTTTGTTTGCGATGTATAAATTATTACGCTCGTTTTTACCACCAACATTATATGTTTCTCCAGATTTACCTTTTTTAAGTACCAAATCTATTCCTTTACAATGGTCTAAAACATACAACCAATCTCTTATATTTTTTCCATCTCCATAAATTGGAATATTTTCTCCCGAAATTGCTTTTCTAATTATGGTTGGTATTAGCTTTTCATCGTGTTGTTTTGGACCATAATTGTTAGAACAATTAGTAGTAACTACATTCATACCATACGTATGAAAATAACTTCTTACCATAAAATCTGACGATGCTTTTGAAGCGCTGTAAGGGCTATTTGGCGCATAGGAAGTTTCTTCTGTAAACAAACCTACTTCACCTAAAGTACCATAAACCTCATCTGTTGAAATATGATGAAATCTGGCGTTTTCAAATCCTTTTTTAAAAATATTAGGAGCGTTCATCCAATGGTTTTTAGCAACATCTAACAATGTAAATGTTCCGAAAACATTAGTTTTAACAAATGTATCAGGATTTTTTATTGAATTATCTACATGAGACTCTGCTGCAAAGTGTATTACTTGAGAGAAGTTATACTTTTCAAATAAATTTAGAATTAAATCTCTATTACAAATATCACCTTCAACAAAAGTATAATTTTTAAGGTCTTCTATTTCTTTTAAGTTTTCTAAATCCCCTGCATATGTTAATAAATCTAGATTTACAACAGCACAGTCTTTGCTATTTTCTAAAAAATAAGGAATAAAATTAGCTCCAATAAAACCTGCTCCTCCTGTTATAAGAATTGTTTTCATCCTTATTTTTTATAATTGTTTAAAAAAGTATTAACCTTAAAAACAAGTAAAACCAAAATCATTAAAAGAGCACCTAAAACAGCTAATTGAAATGCTATATTTTTAGTTATTCCTTTCACTTCATAACCTATTGGCTGAAAATTTGAAATAACATTTATCACTTCATATTTATTAGATTTCTCAAAAATCACATTTCTTAATTCAGAGTTTAACTTTCTATTTGTTTCAAAAAGTTCTAACTCTTTTGTTGTTCTTTTCTCGCCACCTAAATCTATGCTGGTTCCGTTAGATTGTTTCTTCGCTTCGTCTAACATAACTTGCATATAAACTCTTCTTAAAGAATCTATTTGCCCTAAATTTTGACGTAATAAAGAATCTGTTCTATTTAAATTCTCGTTAGCTAGCTCTTTAACTCTATTAAAATACTTGTTTTTAACTACAGAAGATAAAATAACTTCATCTAACTTATCAAAAACATCATTTTTTTCTGCTATTACGTTTATATTATGAATTTCGTAATCTAAATCTGTAAAAGAACCCTTAAACTCTTCAAAGGAATAGCTTTTTACCGTTGTTGTGTCTACAGATAAGATAAAGTTATTG
>TARA_R110002049_G_scaffold278391_6_pt1 | contig 19698 bp, 14 predicted proteins | sample TARA_R110002049 | Tara Oceans TARA_R110002049 (sample SAMEA4396941) | marine metagenome | biome: Polar Biome; feature: [SRF] surface water layer (ENVO:00010504); material: water (ENVO:00002006), including particulate matter (ENVO:01000060) such as... | depth 5 m | reverse complement strand
ACATATCGGGTGTTTTAAGGGTGGTGCCAACTTTGTAAACGTAATATTGATCACTTACGCTATTTCTATCAGAAGCAAAATATGCTATAGATTGATCGCTAGTTGTAACAAACATCACATCATCATCTACAGTAGAAAACGGAAAGTTTAGGTTTACCGGTTCTGTCCAGTTAGAGATACTTTCATCATATGTGGACTTAAACAAATCGAATCCACCAATTGAGTTATGCCCTTTTGAAGCAAAATACATTGTTCTACCATCGGGAAGAATAAAAGCAAATGCTTCATCATAAGGAGTGTTAATGGAGTTTCCTACATTTACTGCTTCACTCCAATTTCCATTACCTAACCTAATGACTTTATAAATATCTTGACCGTTATCGCCATTCTTACCGTAAGAAGAAAAATATACTTCAGAAGCATTATCAGGCAGAAACATAATAGAAGACTCATTATTCTTCCGATCATATTTGGATTTAAACTCATCTGGCTTTACAACCAATTTTCCGTTTAATCCCTCTAGCTCATAAATCCTAAAAAAATCACTTTTGGAAACCTTTTCTTTTGAAATAACATCTAATCTGTTTATAGATCTCAATAGCTCATTTCCATTTTTTACCATTTCTATTTGCTGATCTACTTCATATTCCTTTTTTTCAGCTGATGAAGCACTAGATTTAAATCGATTATAATTTTTTAAGGCTTTTGTAAACTGATAATTTAGATGATATGCTCTTCCGGCATAATAATAGGCTCTATTATCAATAGATGATTTAGAAGTGGCAAAAGCTAAATATTGTAATGATTTACTTTTATCAGGATCAGAATACAACAAGCAAACTCCATACTTGAAGTTATAATCAGGTTCTTTAGGATATAAACTCAATAATTGAGCATAAAGTGGAGCCGCCTCGACAAACTTTTTATTTTCGAATAGTTCAGAAGCACTTTTCTTTAAGTCATCTTCTGACTTTAAAGTACTTTGAGCATTCACTAAATTAGAAACTAGAAGTATAAATACTGTAAAAGTTACTATTATGTTTTTTAAAGCCATATTATCTCTGCTATTGACTGCACTATCATTTAACCTACAAATCAATCAATTAAACAAAATACTTGCTAACTAATTAATCTCAACTTAATACCAATGTATAACCCTTAGTATTTTTTTTATTACAAATATGGGTAAAATACCTAATTATCTCCTAATTATTCAAGTAAGAAGATGATAAAAAGTATTTTATTCTTCTTCAAACTTCCTTAGGAACATTTCCTTCTTTTTAGGATTCCCATACATAAATGAAAAAGGCTCTTGTCGTCTGGCAACATCTGCCTTTCTTTTATCAGCATTTAACGACTTTATTTGCTCGTTAAAGGCCTCATTAGTAGACGCAACCTGCATTAACCCTCTTCTGTAATTAAAATAATACCAATTATTTGCATCCGTTTCTAAGTAAATATCTAAAATATCCCCGCTTCTTCTTTTCGTTATTTGAATTACACCATTCATGTATTTATTCACCTCTTCTTTCAAGAAGTTAGAAACTCCAATCGGACCAAAAGAAGTAAACGTGTTTTCTTCCTCATCCCACTTAAACTTTACATCATTAAATACGATGGTTTTGTTTAATTCGTCAGGAATACGCTTATACTTTCCATTTAAATTTAATTGAGAGATTAATTTATCTGCATCCTCTAAAGGCATTATTTCTCTTAATCCTTTTTCAAAAACCAATCTAGATAAATCAACAGGTTGAAGTGTTAAGTTCTCATTAACTTGCTCTGCCATTTTTTTCATAGCGTTGTCGTCGAAATAAAAATCAAGTGTCATCATAAAGTCTCCAATAACCTCATTTGGATCTTCACGTTTGGGCTGGTTATGTATCATCTGTCCAGCGGTTGTCATTTTTACTTGACCTAGATCATCTGATAGATTTACTAACCCTTCTCCTGAAACTTTGCAATTCTTAGCATCTAATTCCAAGTAATTCCCAGGCAAATCGATCGATTTTATCTTTTCTTTTGAACTAATCTTATAAGTATTCGTCGGTTTATCAAAATACATAAAACCATAGGCCGGAAGCAATTCTCTATCGCTGTGGAATATCTTTTGTGAAACGAATGCTGAGTAAATAAACATCGTATCTGTATTTAAATTAATACTCGCAGATAAAATTGTCTTGTCCTTAGAAACGATCCCAGAATCTATTGGGATATAAATTTCATTTGGATTAATCTCAGATCTAAATCGCAACCAATCTATTCCTATCTGACTGCATGTATGATTGATTTTAACTCCTCCATCAAATATTAAGTACTGATTATTGGCTAATAAATCGACCTCTCCCTTAAATGCATGCTGAGCACTTAAGGTAAAATCGGTATTATCTTCAATAACTCCATGACCAATTGTCTGCCCTGTAGTATCAACACTCAATGTTTGAAGGTAAATGGATTGCGAGGTACTACTCTCATCGACATAATCGATATAGCCTGAACCGTAATAGCTCTTTTTACCTTCTATTTTAATATTAGCATTGTAAATATTATGGTATTCAGTTACAGCATTGGCAACAACTCCTGCATTTAGCAATTCATCCATATTCGCACTTTTACGAATAACAACTTGACCGCTATCAGGAAATACTTTAGCATCACCAGTATTTATAAACTGAACTTCCTTAGCGGTAATAATATGTTTCCTGGAGTCAAATTGTGCTAATGGTGAGTAAAAAAACAAACTATCTTGTTCCTCCTTTGTCGAAATAAACTTAGACCCCTCTAAATTAACACTCGCAGAAACTGTATTTTGTTTCTTTCCGATTAAATCAATCATACCATTATCCATGTACCACTTAAACTCTTCCATGTAGCATAAGTACTGATTAGTGGGAAAGAAAATAGGCACATTATCTCCATTGGGAAGAAATTCTGCGAATCGACCTTTATAATCTACGTGAGCCTTTACATTAGCAGTATTTAAGGCAAATCCACTGGTATTTTCTTCTAATAATTCAAAGTCTGAAGTGTCTGCATCAAAAACTGTGTTTTTAAACACAAATTGGTTCGATATTAGATTTGCTCGTTCAAATAAGAAAGTACCATCACCTTTCAATCCTGATGGTGTAAGCGCTGAAGTTCCCCTAAAGTAGGACTTCATGTCATAAAAGGCTAATGAAGTATCGTTGTCTGCTGTAGTATAGAAAACATCTTCAAAAGGTTTCCAATCTATCGCTACATTACTACCTTCTACTGGAGGAAATTCAGTCCCTGAGGTTACTTCTGCTAATACATGTGATTGGGCCATCGCCTCTACTGATTTTGGATAGAAAACGAAGTCGTTAGAAAAGGTTGTTGAAGTCAAGTACTCCAATTTCCCATCTCCTCTTAATCCTTTATGAGATAAATTTATATCATTATGAAATTGGCCTTTTCCACCATAGGTGGGGTATCCACCTGGGGGCGTTTTACGCACAAATCCCAATGACATATCAGGTTGTACAGTTAATTCTTCATCAAAAGTTGGAAAAATATTTGATGTAAATGTACCATCAAACTTTAGCCGGTCATTGGTGAAGTTATCCAAACTATCTATTTGAAAAGGTCTTACTTGAAAGTAAAAATTATCTCTACCATAAACTCCACCTTCTACTTCCTTCTTATCATAATAAACATATGAATCATCAAAACTATTGATCACCGGAAACTCCGGAAACTCCTTTAAACCTGATTTGTTACCAAAATTATCGATCAAAAGTTCTCCATTTATCCCTTCGATAACTGTTCTTACAGGTTTTAATATTGGATTACCATTTCTATCCACTTCATCCGAAAATGCTTTTAACTGAAGAGAATCAACATTGGTTAAATTAATTTTAAACGCCTCATAATCAAACGAAAACTCTTTTCCATAAAAATCAAAAATTTCCACTGCTTTCACATGTCCTTGGAAGGTAAAGAAGCGGTTTTTCTTCATAACTATTTTCTGATCTAATGGAATAATGAAAACCTTCTGAGAATCACTTAATAAAATGCCTTCTACTCCATTAATGGTCAAATCATAATTCAATAAATTTACTTGGGCATTATTCTTTCCCTTTATATCTGATCGTATGGAAATTACATCATAATCAATTTTACCAAAACTAGATTGCACATATTGTTTGAGTTTCTTTTTTACTGTAAACTCACCCTTTTTAAAATTATACTTTACAAATCCTCTAGTCGCTAAATACATTACCATATTTTGGGCAGCTGCATCGCTAATGTTCATGTGATAGGTTAGCTCTTGAATGGTTAAATCATCATCATTAACCTTTTCTGCTAACCGTTGGATAGCAAGCAAAGGGTTTATATCTCCCCGACCTCTTAAATAATTATACTCAGACAGTTTAAAATAGTTTTCAGATGTAAAAGTAGCTTCTGTTCGAGTACTACCCATTAAACTTGTCATTTCTAATATAGGTTCTTCTTGGTTCCAATTTAGAACTTCACAGTCCATGTCTATATTATGAAATGAATCAAAATAGGGAGATATAGCCATTCCTTCATTATCTCGATAGAGGGTAACATTTTTATCCTTTATAAAAAACTTAAAATTCAAACCAGGATGATGAATCGAATCTTGACCGAGATAAAAGCTAATCGCAGCGTTATCAGACACAATTCGTTCGGTGTTAATTACAAATACTTTCGAAGACGCTCTCAGAAATGTGGTATCATTTCGATAAAATATCAAATATGCATCATTCTCTTCGTTTCCACTCCCAATAAATTTGGAGCCCTGCATAGAGAAACCTCCATCATAATCTACAGCAGGCGCTATATTTTCTATCACTAGACGTTTATTATAGGAATCAAAACGAGGATAGGTAGCCTTTTCAGGAGTGTTGTTTGCTAATATCTTATCTCCCAATACTCCTAACAATGGTTTATCAAAATAAAATGAATTGTAAAATTCAACAGAGTCAGCTGTGTATGAGTAACTCTTAGTACTAATTTCATAATTAGTTAGGGTAGCATAAACTTCATCACCCATCATTCCGGCTTTCTCCCAAGTAACTGTACCACCTTTACCAACCCACTTATCTTCTGTAGGATAGTAGACACCTTTTGTTCCTTTTATCCTCATACTATCTCCTCTTGCAAAGCAGATTAAGTCAAGCGATTCAAATGTTAATATTGGTAAATCATCAAACCCAAACGTATAATTATTATTATCAGCAGTCCACTTAGTTGATGATGAAACATATAACGCATTTTCAGCGAATAATCCATCAGAAAAGGTTAAGTAGTTGGTAAAATTTCGTTTATTTCTATCATCCAAAAGCTGCAATAATGTAGCTTGCCATTGGTCAAAACTACTTTCAGTCTGAAATTCAGAGGTTACAAAACTACCTACCGTGTATAAGTAATTTCTAAAATCAGGAAACGCTCGCATTTTCTTTTTCAGCATTTGATTGGTGATATTATACACTCCACGTCGCTGTGCTTCAGAAAAGTAACCACCATACCATACTTCTTCAAATTGTTTCATAAAATCTTTTCCTTCTTTTCTTGCATCGGTTAGAAAAGATTCCATTTCATTAAAAAACTGGATGGAATCAGTAGGAAAACTTTTTATGCTTTGCCCTGATGATTTAAGAAAACCAAAAGCTGTAATAAAAAGAAAAGTAAGTAGTAGCTTTTTCATAATTTATTTTTTATAATGCATTGCGCACCAATTATTTCGTTCTATTTTATTTACCTTTTTTAATCCTAAAGAAGTTAGTTTAGTATCCATCTGATCAAAATCTGTAACAAAGAAGCCACTCAACAAAAGATCTGCCCCTTCTACCATGCTTTTAACATAAGATTCTAAATCTCTCAGTAAAATATTTCGGTTTATATTAGCGATGAACGTATCAAATACGTTGCCACCTATTTTATCTACTCCACCTTTATGAATTTCTATTGATTGAGCATTATTTCGTTCACAGTTTTCAATGGTATTTTCATACGCCCACTCATCAATGTCAACAGCTACTATTTTTCTAGCGCCTTCAAGATAAGCTAAAATAGCTAGAACTCCAGTGCCACACCCCATATCCATTACGCGCTTATCTTTTAAATTAAGTGTACGCATTAATTGAATCATCATAAAAGTAGTATCATGATGACCTGTACCAAAACTCATTTTTGGCTCAATATGAATTTGAAATTTAACCTCTTTGGAAGGCTCATGAAAGGGAGCAATAATTTCACAGTAATCATCTACAGTCACTTTTGGAAAATTTCTTTCCCATTCTGCATTCCAATTCTGTTGTGGAATACTATTAGTTTGGTAAGTTAACGTTACTTCATCTTGCGTAAAAAGGTATAAATCGTCTAATTGTGCTTTATTAAATTCTGCCTCTGCAATGTATCCAATTACCTCTTCCTCATCTTGAGTAAAGCTCTCAAAACCAATATTACCCAACTCATAAATTAAGATGTCCTGAAAAGGATTAACTGGTTCTATTTTAAACTTGAATTCTAAGTAATTCATCCTAAAAAGAATTTGCAATTTGAATAAAATCAGTAGACTTAAGTGAAGCTCCTCCAATTAAACCACCGTCTACATCTGGCTTACTAAATAATTCTTGTGCATTGGCCGGATTGCAACTACCACCATATAAAATACTCATATTTTCTGCTACATCATCCGAGTAGTTTTCTTTTAATAATCGGCGAATAAATTCATGTACCTCTTGAGCTTGATTAGCTGAAGCAGTTTTGCCTGTACCAATTGCCCACACTGGCTCATAAGCGATGACAACTAGCTTTAATTGAGCTGCATTCAAATGAAATAATCCTTCAGTTAGCTGTGACTTAATCACATCAAAGTGTCTTTCTTCTTCTCGCTCAGGTAGCGTTTCTCCACAGCAGTAAACTGCATTTATGCCTGCGCTTAATGCTGCATCTACCTTTTTAGCAAGCAGTTGATTAGTTTCATTAAAATAAGCTCTCCTCTCTGAGTGGCCAACTAATGTGTACTCTATATTTATGGAGGATAACATTTTAGCTGAAATTTCACCTGTAAATGCACCGTTCTCCTCTTGATGACAATTTTGTGCGCCAACTTTTAATTGATCAGTTACTTTATCCTTTACAGCAGTAAGGTGTGTAAAAGGTGGAAATACTATTAATTTATCTGCCTTTATCCCTGAAGATAATCCAGTATTTATTTCTTCCACAAGTGCAACTCCTTCAGCAACACTAAGGTTCATTTTCCAATTTCCTGCTACAATTTTCTTTCTCATAATCTATTTTTAACTCACTCTTACTCTCGGATCCAACACTCCGTAAAGTATATCTACAACAATATTTATTATTACAAAAATCACTGCAATTACTAAGACTGCTCCCATAACTACAGGTAAATCATATTTCTCTAAAGCATTTACTACTTCCCAGCCTATTCCTTTCCAAGCAAATACTATTTCTACGAATACTGCTCCTGCCATCAAACTGGCAAACATTCCAGAAACTGCCGTAAGTACAGGATTTAATGCATTCTTTAGTGCATGCTTTAAAATCACAACTCGTTTGCTTAAACCTTTAGCCACTGCAGTGCGCACAAAATCTTGACTCATTACTTCCAACATTGAGTTTCTACTTAATTGCACAATTACAGAAAGTGGGCGAACTCCTAAAGTAATAGCAGGTAATACTAAGTTACCCAAGGCTAAATATTCTCCTCTCCCTAAATCGTCTACTTCATACAAGCTTCCAGTCATATTTAAGCCCGTATAATCTGCCAATAAGTATCCAAATATCCAAGCGATAATAATACCGACAAAAAAGGAGGGTAAAGCCATACCTGATGTGGCAAATAATAAACTAATTCTATCCAGCCAACTATCTTTATAAATGGCTGAAAATATGCCCAACAAAATACCTAAAAAAGTAGCTATTAAAATAGCTGAAACTGCCAAAACACTTGTTTCCAATAATGTTTCACCAATTATTTCATTCACTTTTTTCTGTGACTGATATGATCTGCGTAAGTAAGGAGCTTTGAACACTACCCGATAATCACCAATGGTTATTAACGGAAAACCTCCGTACTTTTCAGTGGTCCAAAAGGTGGCCATTTCACTGTCTACTGCATTATGAAAGGATAATGGCGACAAATCATTTATATACAAGGCAAACTGATAAGGCAGCGGCTCATTTAAACCCAAATCATTATTAATCGCCTCAATGGAAGCCTTATCTGCTCGCTGACCTAACATCATGCGTGCGGGATCTCCTGGCAACACATTAAATAAAAAGAACACTACGGTTACCACGCCCATAAGGACGAAGAAACCGTAGGTTAATCGTTTAACAATAAATTGAATCAAAATTATTTATCTAAAGAATACTTGGAACTTATTTCCTCATAAGAAGGAAGATCATTACTGTGCCATTTTGCAACTATGGTGCCTTTTCTAAGTAGTACTAATCCTGGATTAGATCGTACAATTGTTTTTAAAACAATTCCATCAGTGGTGTAAAAGGGAAATGGAGTTTGATACTGATGCCTAAATTCCTCTGAAAATTCTGCAGTTGCAGCAGTTAATGCTACGAAAGGAATCAAATTAGCTTCTGCTTTCTTTGCAATTTCATTGATTGCACCAATTTTATCAACATCGGCTTTTCCTAAATCATACATGATAACTAAAAATACCAACTCTTCGTCTAAAATACTGTAGGTAATATCGTTTCCAGACTCATCTTCAATAGAAAAGTCAGTTATCTTTGCAACATCCCCTTCTTTAATTAATTTACTTTCAGTACTTACCCATTCCCAATTATCATCATCCCATGGGTAATTCTCTTGAGTGAAGTCTTTTTCTTCGCCTGTTGTTTTGTTTTTATACGTCAGTATATTTTCATACTCTGGCTGAATAGCATTTTCAGGCAATTCCATTTGTTCTGCTATATTTTTACCCTCTGCATACGGTCTAAAGTCCATTTGTGGCAGGTGCCTTACACAGTTCACTGAAAAAACGGTACTACTAATCAATGAAACAACTACAGCAACCATGGCGTATTGGTTCTTATTGATAACAAACATAATTAAGCTACCACCTAATACAATACCTGTTAGAATTAATGGAAAATTCCAATTGAGTTGATTCGATAAAACTCCCATTACAACAACTGAAGTCACAACGTAAATTATTGCAGGCTTAAGCTCAGTAAATGGCTCGATAACATTTCGTTTTACGAATAAAATCAAAATTAATGCGAGTAAGATCAAATCTTTATAAAATGACTCCCAAGGCGTAAGTGGTATAGCATCACCAAAACATCCACAAGAACGAACAATCTCAAATACAGCTGAAGCAAATGTTAGAACCGTAAAAAATAAAATCATGGCTAATAAAACCCAACTTACTTGCTTCATTTTGTAACCCACTAAAACAGCGACACCCAACACTATTTCTAAAATACATATTGCAGCAGCCAACGGCATAGCAATTTCGAGTAACCACTCCCAATTGGTTCCAAATTCTTCAAAATACTCAATCAGTTTATACGAAAAACCCAATGGATCATTGGCTTTAACGATACCTGAAAAAATAAATAAGTTTCCTACAAAAAGTCTCGAAAAATGCAGTAAAAATTTCATATCAGTTCAATTAATTAGTTTCTAGTTCATCCATTTTTATTAATGCAAAAACGGCATAATTTATCATATCCAAATAGTTAGCATCAATCCCTTCAGATACTAGAGTTTTCCCTTTATTGTGCTCTATTTGTTTTATTCGTAAAATTTTCTGTAAAATCAAATCAGTTAAGGAGCTAATTCTCATTTCTCTCCAAGCTTCATCATAATCATGATTTTTATTCAACATTAAGTCTTTAGCAGTCTTAGCATATTGATGGAAGAAGTTCTTCAATCGCTCTTCTTCCACATGCAATTCTTCAGACACGCCGAGCTCAAGTTGGATCATAGCCATAATAGAGTAATTTACCAATGCGATAAATTCAGGCTCTACCCCTTCATCTACTTTACTCATTCCTTTCTCTTCTATACTTCTAATGCGTTTTGCCTTGATGTACAGTTGATCTGTTAATGAGCTTGTTCTCAAAACTCGCCAAGCAGTTCCATAATCTTTACTTTTTTGCCCAAAAATGTCGTAGCATTTGGTTATTATTGAATCGTATTGTTCCGACGTATTATTCATTCTAAATTCTGTTATGAAAACTCCCCTTAAAGACCCGAAAGATACTGTTTTTTCAACAATTTCGACGCTAAACTGTGGAGGTAATTTGGTCGATTTATCCACACCTAAAGTAATGGGAATTGTTAATATAACTCCTGATTCATTTTTTACAAATAGCAGAGCCACGAATGAAAAAGAACTTCTTCTTCAAGTGGAGAAACACCTTACTGAAGGTGCATCTTTTATTGACCTTGGGGCAATGAGCACACGACCTGGATCAACAGAAATAAGCCAAAAAGAAGAAGAAAATAGATTATTACCAGCATTAAAGTCCGTGATAAATGAATTCCCAGAAGCTATTATTTCGGTTGATACCTATCGATCTCAAATTGCTAAGAAAGCAATCGACACAGGTGCACACCTCATCAATGATATTTCCGGAGGACAATTTGATGAGGATATGTTTAAAGTAATTGCAGAATTAAACGTGCCATATATTATGATGCACACCTTGGATAAGCCATATTTAATGCAAAATAACCCGCAATACAATGATGTTATAAGCGAAATAATGCACTTTTTATCCTTGCAATTAAACAAGCTTCGTCAACTTGGTGTAAAAGATGTCGTCTTGGATCCTGGATTTGGTTTTGGAAAAACAATGGAACACAACTACACCATTTTGAAACACTTTAACGAGTTTAATCAACTTCATTGCCCGCTACTTGCAGGAGTTTCGAGAAAAGGTATGATATGGAAACTACTACACTCTAGTGCTGAAGAAGCCCTAAATGGAACCTCTGTAGCACATACGCTTGCGCTACAGAATGGAGCTAAAATTTTAAGAGTGCATGATGTTAGACCAGCAATGGAAGCAATTAAAATTGTAGACTTTTATCAAAAGCAGTAATTTCGGCCAATGGTATTTTTAAATAGCTTCTTTTTTGCCTTCATTAGTATTCGATGGCTAGACTTTCTAGATATTTTTCTAGTAGCTATTCTAATGTATCAACTTTACAACCTACTTAAAGGAACTGTAGCAATTCGTATCTTATTTGGGATATTATCGCTCTACCTCATCTGGAAATTAGTAGAAGCTCTAAAAATGGAGTTACTAGATGAAATTCTTGGACAGTTTATTGGAGTTGGAGTTATTGCTCTAATTATTGTATTTCAGCAAGAAGTAAGAAGGTTTTTACTTATTGTTGGAAACAGAAGCATTTTAGCACAACCAAGAATTCGGAAACGTTTTGTGAATTGGAAATGGAATAACGAGAAGGTGATAACGCTGAATATAAATGCGATTGTCAAGGCGTGTTTTAATATGTCAAAAAGCAAAACAGGTGCACTAATCGTCATCTCTAAAGATGCTGAACTAAAATACCATGCATCTACAGGTGATCGAATAAATGGAGAATTAACTTCTAATTTACTAGAAACAATATTTTTTAAAAACAACCCCATGCACGATGGGGCTGTTATTATTCATGAAAATAAGATCAAAGCCGCAAGATGTATTTTACCGGTATCCGATAATCCAAAAATCCAAGACAAATATGGATTAAGGCATAGAGCTGCTGTAGGTATTACTGAAAACTCTACTTCTATCGCAGTTATTGTTTCCGAAGAAACAGGTGAGCTTTCCTTCTGTAAAGATGGTCAGTTAAAATCTCACTTGGATATTGACCAAATAAAATCATTACTAGAGCGGGAATATAAAAATTAAGACTCTTTCTTACTCTTATTCTTCTCTTCAAATTCTCTAATTAACTCATCAGGTGATTTGCCTAAATTTACCAAAGAGTAAGATGCGTCATCAGCCATTGGATGATCTGGATAATCCGCTAAGAATTTCTCGTAAATAACTTTTGCATCATCTAGTCGGCCTAAATTATTTTCATAAATAAAACCCTGCAAAAACAAAGAAAATGGTCGTTTTTCAAATTCAGGATAATTATTGTACACCTGCTGATACAACGCCAAAGATCTTGGAGCTTGATTCATACCTAAACTAACTTCTGCAGCTTTAAATAATAGATTAGCACTTTCTGGCGCATCAGGAAATGTCTCTCCAAATAAAACATAACCATCGATTAGCAAATTAGCATTGGTCACATCCATCGTGCCATCAGACTTAAATACTTTCCCTTCAAATTCATTTACTTTGGCCAACATATCTTCCTGCCCTAAACCTTCAAATGGATTTACAGCAGACTGCTCTGCGACTTCTGCTGCTGAGTTTTCATCTGACTTTTCTGGTTGACTACATGCAAACAATCCTGCTGCTAAGCAAGCAATTAATACCTTCTTTTTCATCATCTTATTTTTTAGGAAATTTCATTCTATAATTCACACTGACATTACCTTTACTGATATTATTGAGACGTTTTTTAAGTAAAGTACGTTTTAATGGTGCTAAATGGTCGGTAAATAAAATACCTTCTATATGATCGTATTCATGTTGGATAATTCTAGCGGCTAATCCATCATACTGCTCCTCTATTAGATTCCAATCCTGATCATAATATTCAATAGTAATCTTAGGTTGACGATTCACATCTTCTCTTATACCCGGTATACTCAAACATCCTTCATTAAAAGCCCACTCCTCTCCTTCTTCTTCTAATATGATTGGATTGATAAAGACCTTTTTAAACCCTTTTAAAGAAGGCTCATCTTCCTCAAATGGTGATGCATCTACTAAAAATAATCGCACAGGCTTTCCAATTTGTGGTGCTGCCAGGCCTACACCTTCAGCGTTATACATTGTCTCCCACATATCTTCAATTAGCTTCTGTACTTCAGGGCTATCTTTTTCAATGTCCTCGGCTTCCTTTTTTAATACCGGATCGCCATATGCTACTACTGGTAAAATCATACTGCAAAAGTAATAAGACTGTTGTAAAATTTAACGTTATCTTTTCAAAAAAAAGATATTAGCTTCTCCACTTCTCAAACGAAGCGTTCTGATCAACAGATGCATTATCCAAACGCTTTATAAGATGTTTCTTGTAATAGACTTCATCAGTTACATTTAAATACATTTCAGTAATGCCTCCGTAATTCTGTTTTACACCGATGATAATCGTCTCATTTTTAAAATAGCTACACCACCGGTTAAAATCATCTCCTGCCTTATACCCATTCACCGTAACAATTTCATCATTTACACCTACCCCGGCTTTTTCAGCGATAGAGTTAGGGTAAACTGAAAGCACTTGTAAAGCGCCATTATTATCCATTACTTTTATTCCTAAATACGCCTCAGAAAAGGCATCAGCAGGTAGTGCTTGATAATCCAGTCCAATAAATTCCATTGCCTTTTTCAATTCAGGAGTATAATCTTCAGTCCCATTAATATATTGATCTATAAATCCAGTCAAATCGATTCCTGACACCTTATTTACGGTGGTTAGGTAATCATTTTCACTAACTCCTTTTCCTTTCTTATAATAATCTTCATTAAAAATTCTCATCACATCATCAAAGCTTTTCTGATGATTCGTTGCTTTACGAATTTTCACATCTAGCATTAAGGTACACAATGCTCCCTCTGTATAAATCGACGTCTTTCGATTAGGCACTCCTGCAACATATCCATCTAACCAAGTATCAAAAGATGAATCGGCAACAGAAAGATTGGATCTTGCAGGATTATTAAAGTGACGATCTAACAACTGATTCATTGTTTTAAAGTAGTCTTCTTCATTAAAAACACCAGACCTTAATAACATTAAATCACCATATAGAGTAGTAACCCCTTCAGACAAATAACCTAATTTAGTATAATTCTCTTTGGAGTAATCATATGGCCACATTTCTGCAGGACGTATCCTTTTTACATTCCAGGTATGAAATAGTTCATGAGAGCTTACACCCAACAATTCGTCATACATACCACTCTTTTTCATCACATCATATGAGGGCCCTAATAAACAAACAGTAGAGTTACTATGCTCTACACCATGGTATGCTCGGTGTGGAAGTATCTGAAATAAAAAATGGTATTCATCTGTTGGAAATTCTCCAAAAAGCTCCATCTGCTTTTCCGTAAATGGAACAAAGTCCTTTTTTAATCTTTCAAAATCGGGTTGACATTCACCTTGAAACCATAAGTAAAAGGTAGTATTACCTAGCTTGTACGAATCCTTCTTCAAATTGTCAGAGGCTATTAAGGGACAATCTACCAATTCATGAAAATCGGCTGCTTCAAAAGCAAAACCTCCGAGTGATTTTAATCCACAAGCTACTTTGTAATTTTCAGGTAGCTCTAATTGTAGTTCACATTCCTCGTCTATACGGTCCGGAGAATAAATAAAACAATTGACTCCATTGATATATAATTGTGATGCATCTAAAAAGCTAGAGCCAGCATTCAATTCATTAGCGAAGTAATTATACTTTACAACAACTGTTTCTGATCCATTGGTGTTCACTTCCCATAAATCTTTTGTCAGTTTTCTTGACGGCAATTCATTTCCATCGGTATCATAAGCATTCCACCGCTGAATATTTTTCGAGAAGTTGCCCAATTCATAGCGACCTGGTCTCCATGCCGGTAATTGAAACTGAATAGTTGATTCTTCTATTCCATTCACTTCTAATTCAATATCTATAAAATGGGTATTGGGTTGCTGATATGAAACGGTATACTGCATAATACGTGTTGATTTTGCCCGAAATTAGCTATTATCCAATTAAGATTAATGGCATAAAGTATTAAAAGCAGTTAAAAGTGATATCAAACAATTAGGTTTTGAAGTAGTCTAAAGAGAAAATGTATAATAAATCTAAAATACTCTGCGTAGTTATCAATAACCCAACTAATCTATTCGGTAGCTCTCAGACTCTATTAGTCCTACATTAATAGCATACAGTGTTAATTCTGTGACCGAATTAATACCCAGCTTCCGTAAAATATTCTTCCGATGAGTGTGAACAGTATGTGGGCTCAGGTGAAGCTGTTCTGCAACCGCCTTATTCGTCATTCCTTTAGCAATTAATGCTGTTATTTCCGACTCCCGCTGAGTTAAGGTAGTAGGTTCACAATTATCTTCATCAGGATTATACTGTTTATTTAAGATAATGTCCATTACCTTATTACAGTAAAACTTTTCTCCCTTCGCTATAGCGAAAATGGCATGAATAATCTCATCTTCATCACACTCTCTTGTTAAGTAGCCTTCTACTCCTTTTTCTAACACCCGCAAAACATCCGAAGTATTAGCAGTAGATGAAATTACCAAAAGCTTTTGATTTTTTGATTTTTCTCGAAGTTTTAAGACTGTATCAGTAGAAAAGTGACCTTTAGAGTTTGGATCTACCACGATAACGTCAAAATCCTTCTCTTCAAGAGCTTGAAAAAGTTGCGTTTCATGTGTTACATTTTCTACTGACTCTACTCCCCCACCTCTAGACAATAGAGCCTTCAGACCGAATGACATCAGTATATTTGAATTCGCATGGAGAATAGATAAACTCATTTTATTATTTAGAATGATTCTAAAGAGCAAAGATGCCCCTACTATTTTTAATATACAATACCCTTATTAAGGTATTCTAAAAATTCTATTAACAAATAACTCTGTGATGCCTCTAATTGTTCTAAGATTAGAGAAAATGGTTTTATTTTAAATGCATCGTCTAAGGCCTTACTTCTTACTTCTCGTTTATTGCCTCTCAATCCACAACGATCACAAAGTAATATAAATGACTGAAGTTATATTATTCATTGTTATATTCATCTATTGATAGATTGACTCATTGATTCATTGCTATATTGTAGCATTGCTATATTGATACATTGTTAAATTAATTCATTGACATATTCATTACCTTTGCGTTTCAAAAAAAAATAAGCATGTCAGAACAAGTAAGAAAACTACAGCCACAAGCATTGTGGAATAAATTTGCCGATTTAAACGCCGTACCACGTCCATCTAAAAAAGAGGAAAGAGTAATTGCATTTATGCAAGACTTTGGTAAAAAGCTAGGTTTACCTGTTGTTACCGATGAAGTAGGAAACGTCATAATTCGCAAGCCGGCAACAGCAGGAATGGAATCCCGCAAAAAATTGGTCATTCAGAGTCATTTAGACATGGTTCACCAAAAAAATAATGCGACCCAATTCGATTTTGATAAAGAAGGCATTAAGATGTTGGTAGATGGAGACTGGGTAAAAGCAGATGGCACTACATTGGGTTCTGACAATGGAATTGGGGTAGCTACGATTATGGCACTTTTAGAAAGTACTGATATCCCTCACCCTGCGTTTGATGCGCTTTTTACCATTGATGAAGAAACCGGAATGACAGGCGCTTTAGGCTTGAAAGGTGGATTATTAGAGGGTGAAATCTTATTAAATTTAGATACCGAAGATGATGATGAATTGACAATCGGTTGTGCAGGTGGTGTAGACTTAACTGCAAGCGGAGCCTATCCTGAAGAAGAAACTCCAGCACACGTAAAGTGTGTAGAAATTACCATTAATGGGTTAAGTGGTGGTCATTCAGGAATGGATATCATCGAAGGATTAGGAAACGCCAATAAATTAATGAACCGTTTGTTATTGGCTTTATCTAATGATGCAGGTATTTTTATCAATGAAATTCAAGGTGGTGGATTGAGAAATGCCATTCCTAGAGAATCTGTGGCGAAAATAGCCGTTCCGAATAGCGAATGGGAAGTATTTGAAGGATTAATAAAAGAATTTGAAGAAGAAGTAAAAAATGAATTTAGTTTTACAGATCCTAATTTAGTGGTAACGGTAAAACCAATAGATGCTTTTGAAACTGTTTTAGAAGAAGATTTTCAAGCGTATCTATTAAGAGCAATCTATGCAGCTCCAAATGGCATTTATCGATTGACGCCTGCCATGCTAAATATGGTGCAAACTTCTAATAACATCGCTCAGGTAAAAGTAGTAGATGGTGAGTATTCTATACTTTGCTTAACAAGAAGTTCTGTAGAATCAGAAAAGTGGGATTTGGCGGAAGCCTTGACTAGTGCATTTGAATTAATGGGTGCTCAAGTTGAAGTTGGCGGAAGCTATCCTGGTTGGACTCCACGTCCGCATTCTGATATCGTTAATTTAATGGCTGATTTATACCGCGAGAAATTTAATGGAGAGCCTAAAGTTCAGGCCTGTCATGCAGGATTAGAATGTGGAATTTTAGGAACTAATTACCCGGAGATGGAGATGATTTCATTTGGACCGAATATTAGAGGAGCTCATTCACCTGACGAAAAAGTTCAGATTAGCTCGGTACAGAAATACTGGGATTATTTCTTGGAAGCACTAAAAAGAATTCCAGAAGCTAAGTAAGTAGAAGAAGAGGGAATAATTAGGGCCATGTTTTTGCCTGTTTTAGACCTTATTTACTAACTTCGCAAAACTAAATTTTGAAGATAATCATACAATAGATAAGATATGGATTTTGATGTAATCGTATTAGGAAGTGGGCCAGGTGGATATGTAACAGCCATTAGAGCTAGTCAATTGGGTTTAAAAACTGCTGTAGTTGAGAAAGAGTCTCTTGGTGGAGTTTGCTTAAACTGGGGATGTATCCCAACTAAAGCATTATTGAAAAGTGCCAATGTATTTGAATACATCAAGCATGCAGCAGATTATGGAATTGAAGTAAAAGATAGCAATATCAACTTTGACAACATTGTAAAAAGAAGCCGCGACGTAGCCAATGGAATGAGCAAAGGCGTTCAATTCCTGATGAAGAAAAACAAGATAGAAGTTGTAATGGGAACTGGTAAAGTGAAGCCAGGAAAAGCCATTGAAGTTACTGCTGAAGATGGTTCAAAGAAAACCATCACTGCGAAGCATATTATTATTGCTACGGGAGCCAGATCTAGAAGTTTACCTTCTATGCCACAAGATGGTAAAAAGATAATCGGATACCGTGAAGCAATGACCTTGAAAGAAATGCCAAAGAAAATGGTAATTGTAGGTTCAGGAGCAATCGGTTCTGAGTTTGCTTATTTCTATAATGCAATGGGTACTGACGTTACACTTGTTGAATATATGGACAATATTGTTCCTGTAGAAGATGAGGATATTTCTAAGCAATTAGGCAGAAGTTTCAAAAAAGCAGGTATTAAAGTAATGACCAATGCAGAGGTTACCAAAGTAGATACTTCTGGTAAAGATTGTAAGGTAACTATTAAAACTAAAAAAGGCGAAGAAGTTATCGATGCTGATATTGTAATTTCTGCAGTTGGAGTAATTGCTAATTTAGAGAATATCGGATTAGAAGATGTAGGTATAGTTACTGATAAAGGTAAAATAAAGGTAGATGAATTTTACGCTACTAATATACCGGGATATTATGCCATTGGAGATTGCGTACCTGGTCAAGCTTTAGCGCACGTAGCTTCTGCTGAGGGTATTACTTGTGTTGAAAAAATTGCAGGGCACCATCCAGAACCAATCGATTATAATAACATCCCAGGATGTACGTATAGCTCTCCTGAAATTGCATCAGTTGGTTTTACAGAAAAAGCAGCAAAAGAAGCAGGTTATGAATTGAAAGTGGGTAAATTCCCATTCTCAGCTTCAGGTAAAGCAAGTGCTGCAGGTCACAAAGATGGCTTTGTAAAAGTTATTTTCGATGCTAAATATGGCGAATTATTAGGTGCACATATGATTGGCGCTAACGTAACGGAGATGATTGCTGAGTTAGTAGTTGCCCGTAAATTAGAAACCACAGGACATGAGATTTTAAAAGCAGTTCACCCTCACCCTACTATGAGTGAAGCGATCATGGAAGCTACTGCTGAAGCTTATGGCGAAGTGATTCACATTTAATAGAACACGACTTTTTAAAATAGTAGAAGTCCTCTTGGTAGTCCAAGAGGACTTTTTTTATGAAGTAATTTTTCGACTACCTTTAGGCTTTATTATTGCAACAAATGGAGAAGAAAGATTTCAAAGCTAAATTCTGGGCATATTTTATTCTGACGGCAAGATTTCTTCTCGCATTTATATTCTTTAGTTATGGATATAGCAAATTATCAGTAGGACAATTTGGAATTAGTGAGGCTGAAATGGCTACACAATTAAAGGATTTATCACTTTTTAAAGTCTCATGGTATTTATTCGATCATGAACCATTCAAAAGCTTTATTGGAATCTCACAGATTATTTGCGGGCTTCTTTTACTTTTCAGTAGAACTGTTTTGATTGGAGCTTTTCTATTTCTGCCCATAGTCACAACGATTCTTATTATAGATATCTCCTTTATGCCACCTTCACTTGCAAATGGCTTTGCGTGGCGCTTAAGCTTTTATATTTTGCTCGATTTGCTAATTATATGGAGCTATAAAGATAAAATGAAGATTATATGGAATACCATATGGGAAAAAGCAACTAGCCAGCCAAAATTCCCATTATGGACTTACCTCCTATTACCTATTTGCGTGATTGGTTTAGAAATAGTCGGAGCAATGCCGCGGTTCTTTACTAATTTAATACTTCACCCTATTGAAACCAGTGATAGTTTTAACTTAC
>TARA_R110002049_G_scaffold23490_43_pt1 | contig 19699 bp, 21 predicted proteins | sample TARA_R110002049 | Tara Oceans TARA_R110002049 (sample SAMEA4396941) | marine metagenome | biome: Polar Biome; feature: [SRF] surface water layer (ENVO:00010504); material: water (ENVO:00002006), including particulate matter (ENVO:01000060) such as... | depth 5 m | reverse complement strand
CCCAGCGGCGTTTCCGGCACCACGATAAACCAGGGCAGGGCGGCGTTGCGATTCAACAACAGCGCCGATGCGGGCAACCGCCCTAAACGGTGGCAATCCGCCAGCAGTTGCGGCGCTATTTGATAGTCAGCCAAAACAGCTCTCCCGTGCTCTGCGATTAAATCGTCATGCCGCCATCGACGACGATACACTCGCCGTTGGTGTAGCTGCTTGCATCCGACACCAGATAGAGCACCGTGCCCGCCATTTCACTGGGCTCGGCGTGTCGCCCCATCGGAATCCCCTGTACCGCCATCTGGTAGATATCGTCGTTGCTGAACAGCGCGCCGGCAAATTTCGTTTTGGTCAGGCCTGGCAACAGGGCGTTGCAGCGAATGCCCAGTGGCGCGCACTCCTTGGCAAACACCTTCGTCATATTGGTCACGGCCGCCTTGGTGATGGAGTAGATACCCTGCATGGGGCCGGGCTGCAGTGCGTTGATCGAGGCAGTGTTAACGATAGCGCCGCCGCCGTTGTCGCGCATCAGTTTGCCCGCTTCGATAGACATAAAGAAGTAGCCGCGAATATTCACTTCGACGGTTTTGTTAAACGCGCCGAGATCGGTGTCCAGCACATGGCCGAAGTAGGGGTTGGTCGCTGCGTTATTGACACAGATATCCAGCTTGCCGTGCGACTGGGTGATGTGGGCAAACAGCTCGGTGATCTGGTCCATATTGCCCACGTTACAGGCAAACGCCTCCGCACTGCCGCCTGCAGCGAGGATACCCTCGGCCACGGCGGTGCAATCATCGATCTTGCGACTGGAGACAATGACATGCGCGCCCTGCTCGGCCAGTAATTTGGCGATCTCTTCGCCGATGCCGCGACTAGCGCCGCTCACCAGTGCAATTTTACCGGTCAAGTCAAAAAGTTGTGTTGCCATAGTCCTGTGCCCTGTTGCTGTTGAGTTGATTCGAGATGCCGCGAATTGCGCGGTGAAATATTACGCTGTTACACATCCACATGCACATCGTAGTCGGCCCCGCCGGCCTTTTGCCGCGCATACTGCACACAGGCCCAGGCGAGGTAGAGGGACACGACACCCGCACTGCTCAACCAGGCACCGCGATAGCCCGCTGTCGCCAGTGTCACGCCCGTCAGCAGCGGACCTATCACCCGCCCCCAGGATGAAGCGGCGCTGGTAATGCCCATCATGCGTCCGCGCACCTCCAGTGCGGTGGTTCGACTGACAATGGTATTGAGCAGTGGAATACAGATGGTCGCGCCGGTCATGGCGAGATACACCGAGCAGACCATGCCCAACATGGTACTGGCAAATGCAGCGCTCAGCAGCCCTAGCAGCAGGGCTGAAATGGACCAGCACAGCAATCGCCACTCCCCCAGCCACTTGACCAGCGGGCTCAGTAAACCGCCCTGCACGATAACCATGAACGCGCCCTGAATGCCGAATACGATGCCGACCTCCCGCGCTGACCAGCCCAGTAAATCGCCCATCCACAACGGCACGAGATAGGTGACCGCACTGACGGCCACCTGGTGCAGGATATACTGTGATACCAGCAGCCGCGTTCCCGTCTGCCGCAGCAGTGCATAGTTGGACAGTGTCCGGGTTGGCGTATCAGCGCTTTTACTGCTCTGGCGTTTGTCGCGCGGCAGGGACTCCGGCAGGAAAATGGCGGCGGCGGCGATCGCCAGCAGTGACATCACGCCTGCCACCATACACGGCAGGGTAAAACTGGCGCTGGGCCCCGACAACAGGCCGCCAAGTACCGGGCCCAGCACAATACCCAGGCCAAACGCGGCGCCTATCAAACCCATGCCGCGCGCGCGATTTTTTGGCGTGGTCATATCGGCGATCATCGCGGAGGCGACACCGAAGTTACCCGCCATCAACCCGGCAAAACCGCGCGCGACATAGACCATCCACAGTTCTGAGGCCAGCCCCAGCATCACATAGGAACAGGCCGCGCCCGCCAGGCAGATCATCAGCACCGGTTTGCGACCGATGCGGTCGGAAAGCCGTCCCCAGACGGGGCCACAGAAGCCGGCGCAAATGGCATAGGTCACCAGAATCAGCGCGATATCCATTTTGTCGGCGCCCAGCGTGGGGGACAAAAACGGCAGGATTGGGATCACGATACCGAAACCGATCAGGTCGAGCACGATAACGCCGAACAAAATGGGCACTAGCGGCGATTTCCCAAAGCCGCGACGCGGTAAAGCAGATACATGAAGCTATTCACCCTGCCAACGCTTCACCTGATCCAGCTCCAGATCAAACAGGTCGAGGGCACGGCCCACTGTTTGCGTCACCATGTCATCCAGGGACTGCGGGCGCGTATAAAAGGCGGGCACAGGAGGTGCAACCACCGCGCCCATCTCCGACAACTGCGTCATGGTGCGCAGGTGGCCCGTGTGCAGCGGCGTTTCACGCACCATTAACACCAGCCGTCGGCGCTCCTTGAGCACCACATCGGCCGCGCGGGTGAGCAGGGTTGAGGTCACCCCGGTGGCAACCTCCGACATCGTGCGCACTGAACAGGGCGCTATCAACATGCCGGCAGTGGGAAATGAACCGCTCGCTATGGAGGCGCCGATATTATTGCTGGAGTGAACGTCGCTGGCGAGGGACTCCAGTTCGGCCAGCGACATATCCAGTTCGTGATGCAGCGTGAGTTTCGCCGATTTACTCATTACCAGATGCGTCACCACACCGGCCTCACGCAGCAGCTGCAGCGCGCGCACGCCATACACTATGCCGGATGCGCCGCTGATACCGACGATTATGGGCTTGGGCATAGAACCATCTCCGCTGAACTGAATCCCTGTGACTCTAACAAATGTCGGGGCACGACGTCATTTCGCCGGCCGCTTACGCGCAGCGGGTACAGTGCTGTCTTGTGGCGCACGGGACCTGCTTCTGGGCTTACCCTTGTTCTTGTCTTTGCCCTTGCGCGGCTTGCGCTTTGCCTCCGTCGCCGGCGGTGTCTTGCTGCCCGGCTCCAATCTGGAAATTTGCAGGCGCTGCCCGCTGACCCACACGGATTTCAGGTGCTTGAACAGCTCCTTTGGCATTCCCTCTGGCAGGTCTATTGTGCTGTAGTCATCAAAGATTTCGATGCGGCCGATATGTTCGCTGTCAATTTCCGCTTCGTTGGCGATGGCACCGACAATATTTCCCGGTTTCACACCGTGGGTATGGCCCACCTCAAGGCGGAAGCGCTCCATCCCCGGCTCCAGCTTTTCAGTGTCCCGGCGGGGTTTATCTGCTGATCTGTCCGCAGCAGCTTTGCGCGGTTTTTCCGCCCGACCTTCGCTGCGCTCACCCTTTGCGGACGCCGCCGCTTTTTCCTGCAGTGGCTTATTCCCCTGTGCCAGCACACCCAGCGCCGCGGCCACCTCCAGTACGGGCACGCCGGTTTCGTTTTCGTACGCCTGAATCAGATCGCGAAAAATCTGCAAATCGGCTGTCTCCAGCGTCTCGGAGATGCGCTGTTTGAATTTACCGACACGCTTGTCGGTCACCTCCTCCACCGTGGGCAGCGCCATTCGGTCTATGGCTTTACCCGTGGCTTTTTCAATCGCCCCCAGCAGACGCCTTTCACGGTTGGCCGCGAACAGGATCGCATCCCCGCTGCGACCGGCGCGGCCGGTGCGCCCGATGCGGTGAATATACGACTCCACGTCAGAGGGGATATCGTAGTTGATCACGTGGCTGATGCGCTGCACATCGAGGCCGCGGGCCGCGACATCGGTGGCGACAACGATATCCAGCTTGCCATTTTTCAGTTTCTCAACCGTCTGCTCGCGCTGTTTTTGTGGGATATCGCCGTTCAATGCGGCCACGGAGTAACCCCGTGCCGAGAGTTTATCCGCCAGTTCCGTCGTCAAAATCCGGGTGCGGACAAAGATCAACATGCCGTCGAATTCTTCGACTTCCAGAATGCGCGTCAGGGCGTCGAGCTTCTTCATCCCCGCCATCATCCACACACGCTGACGAATCCGCGCGGTCTCCACGGCCTTGACCTCAATGGCGATCTCGACCGGACTGCGCAGGTGGCGCTTGGCGATACGGCGGATGACATCCGGCATGGTCGCGGAGAACAGTGCGATCTGGCGCTCCTGCGGTGTCTGCTCCAGAATCCATTCGACATCGTCGATAAAGCCCATACGCAGCATCTCGTCGGCTTCATCGAGCACCAGCGATCGCAGCTCAGACAAATCCAGTGAGCCGCGACGCATATGATCCATGACCCGGCCCGGCGTACCCACCACCACATGCACGCCGCGCTGCAACTGGCGAAACTGGCCGCTGTAGTCGGAGCCGCCATACACCGGCAACACGTGAAAACCCTTCATATGCCGCGCGTATTTCTGGAAGGCCTCGGCTACCTGAATCGCCAGCTCCCGTGTCGGTGCCAGCACCAGCACCTGAGGCAGTTTTTTCTTCAGGTCCAGGCGCGCCAGTATCGGCAGGGCAAATGCCGCTGTCTTACCGGTGCCGGTCTGGGCCTGACCCAATACATCGACCCCTTCCAGCATATGGGGAATGATCCGGGCCTGGATGGGAGACGGGGTTTCGTAGCCCACATCCACCAGGGCCTTTTGTACGGGGGCAGGCAATTCCAGCTGTGCGAAACTGCTTGCCGCTTCGGGAGAGGACATGTTGTAACCTTGACGTGTGAAGAGGAGCCCCCTGCTGCAGGCGGCGGGAGATTATACAGGGATTTGTCACAACTGTCCGGTGCGGGCTATCGCAGTGTGCCGATAGCCATACGCCATCGCGCCGCTAGACAACCGGCGTTACTGGGGAGAGCGCCTCCAGCATCGCGCGCATTTTGGCATGCAGCAAATTGATCGCTTTAAGGGGCCGCACCATGACCTTGAACTCGATGATTTTACCGGCGTCATCAAAGGTCATAATATCGACGCCGTTCACCAGGATGCCGTCCACTTCACAGGAGAACTCCAGTACCGCGTGCTGCGCCGTGACGACCTCTTTGACGTAGTGGAACGTCTCATTGAAAACGCTCAATGCAGCCGTGAGGTACAGCTTGGTCAGTTCGCGCCCCAGCTGGGGGGTGTGCACAACCGGCGAGAGGAACACACAATCCTCGGCCAGTACTTCATCCAGGCGTGCCGTATCCTGCTTGCGCACGATGTCATGCCAGATTTCAAGGGTGTTCATCACAGTGGTTCCTCGTCAGTTGATGCGCGGAGATGGGCGGGAAATAACCGTTTCAGCCCGCTACGGGCGGACTGTCTGAACCGCGCAGGCAATGGAAAAAACAGGGCCGGGCACTAGAGATCGACTTCCTGCACAAACTCCCGCTCTATTTTTTGTTGCAGTTCATACCGCGTGACACCGGTCGTCTTCTGCGTCTCGCGCAGACGCTGCTGATAGCGACCCCTGCGATAAAACTTCACCAGTTGCGCGAAACGTTCGCGCTCGGTTTCTCCCGCAATAAGCTCTTCAATAAACGCGATATCGATACCGACGCGGTAGGCAATGCGGCTGGGGCGGATCTTGTGGGCATGGAATTCCGCCACAATATGGATCTGCTGCTCCCGCGGGTAGGTGCACTGGCGAGAATAGCCATACGGTGGCGAAGGCGTGCGGGTATCGGGTTGTGCGTCTTCCGGATTCATGGGCACTTAATAGCAGTTCAGAAAGACAATGCCAAGTTTGATCCACTTGTTGTGACAATTGGCCACAAATGACCCAGCAATTCGATTAATATTCATCCGGCACAGGGCTATACTTCACAGGATAATCACACTGCCGATTGGCACAAGTCCCGAGGATCTGATCATGAACGCGCCAGAGCAACCACTTAGCCACAGCGATATTGAACAGCAAATGAAGGCCACGCTCGACATGCAGCGTGAAGATTACCTCAAGGAAGGTGTCGTCACCGCGGAAACACGCATCGATCGCCTGCAGCGCGGTGTCGACGTGTTGATCAAACACCACGCCAGAATTGTCGACGCGCTGAACTCGGATTTTACCTGCCGCCCGCGCGAAGTCACGCTGCTTACCGATGTGGGTGCTGGCATCGCGCCGATGAAGCATGCGATCAAGCATCTGCGCACGTGGATGAAACCGGAAAAGCGCCCCACCATGTTCCCCTTCAACCTGCTGGGTGGACGCTCGCGTATCGAATACCAGCCACTGGGTGTGGTCGGCATCATCGCGCCGTGGAATTTCCCGGTCAATATGGTGTTCGCGCCGCTGGCCGGAGTACTGGCCGCCGGCAACCGCGCGATGATCAAGCCCTCGGAATTCACCCCGGCAACCTCTGCGCTGCTGGCAGAAATGATCGCCGAGGCCTATGACCCGAAAGAGATCGCGATGTTCGATGGCGGGCCGGAAGTGGGACAGGCGTTTTCCAGCCTGCCCTTCGACCACATGATCTTTACCGGTGCTACCTCCATCGCGCGCCACATTCTCGCAGCGGCGGCACGCAACCTGGTGCCGGTCACACTGGAACTGGGCGGCAAATCGCCTGTGGTGATCTCACGCAGCGCGGATCTGGAGAAAAGCCTGGGCCGCATTATGATGGGTAAAACAATGAATGCGGGGCAGATCTGCCTGGCACCGGACTACCTGCTGGTGCCCGAGGAAAAACTGCACGAAGTCATTGCCGCCGCGCAAAAGGCCGTCACCCAGATGTTCCCCAGCATTCTGGAGAATCCACAGTACACCTCCGTGATCAACGAGCGTCACTACCAGCGGCTCAACGGCTACCTTGCCGAAGCCAATGAACGCGGGCAGAAGATCATCCCGATCAACCCCGCCAATGAAGATTTCAGCAAACAGCAGGGCACCCTGAAAATCCCCCCCACGCTGATTCCCGAACCGGCGGATGACCTGCGCATGATGGAAGAGGAGTTGTTTGGGCCACTGCTGCCTATCCGCACCTACAGCAACTTTGAGGAAACCATCAGCTACATCAACAGCAAGCCCCGTCCGCTGGCCGCGTACTACTTCGGCGAGGACAAACAGGAAGAAGCAGCCCTGACCAACCGCACCACCTCCGGTGGCATGTGTATCAACGATGTGGTCATGCAGGTCGCGCAGGAAGACCTGCCGTTCGGCGGTGTCGGCCCCAGCGGCATGGGCGCCTACCACGGCTTCAAGGGGTTCCAGACGTTCAGCCACGCCAAATCGATCTATCGACAGACCAATTTCAATGTCGCCAAGCTCGGCGGCATGTTGCCACCGTATAGCAAGGCCACTGAAAGTACGATTAAAATGCAGCTGAAAAAATAGCGTCCGTTTCAGTTTCCAGGGAGAAAGTATGCGACGAATACTGATGATCACCAGCATGCTGGCACTGGGCGCGTGCAGCGCAGAACCCGGCAGCGAAAAATGGTGCGAGCAGAAAAAGGAGCAATCCAAAACGGAGTGGACCAGTTCGGACGCCGTCACCTTTGCCAGCAACTGCCTGCTCGACAGCACCACTATCGGCTCAAAAGAGTGGTGTGAGGACATGTCCGACAAGCCCAAGGGCCAGTGGACAGCCGATGAAACCGCCAGTTACACCAAACACTGCATTATCTAGCACCCTGGATCAGCAGCGTTGGCACGCCCAGGTTGTGGCTCTTGAGCGTGGCGACCTGGGTGCCGGGCTTTCTGCCATCGCGGATTGCTGACGTCGACACGCCGCGGTCATGCAGCGCCTGCACATAACCCGCCAGATCACTGCACTGGTAGGCCACGCCCCAGAACGCGCTGGGTGCAGTTTCCCCTTCTGAGCCCTCAATCACTTCCAGTGTCAGTTTGCCGGTGCGGAAGAACAGCATGCGGCCACCCCACTGCGGCACCGTCTTGTCCAGCGCCAGGCGAATCCCGAGTGCATCCCTGAACAACGCCACACAGGCCTGCGCATTGTCGGTGCGCAGTACCACATGATCGACGCATAGATCGGCGCACTGCGCCTCGGCAGAGTGCTGGCGAAAATCCCGCGTGGCGCTGCCGTCGCAAAGGCGGAGATCGAGACCCAGCGGATTGGCAACGGCGCTCTCTGCGCAAGGCGCATCAGCGGCGCTGAACACAATCCCCTGCAACTTCGCGCTGCCGCCGGCATCCTCAATCACTTCGATTACCGTATTGGACAGCCCCCACCACGCGCAGCGCCTCTCACCAGCGGTCTCGTGGATGGTCGGCTCCGCACCCAATAGCCGCTGATAGTCGGCAACGGCCTGATGCAGATCGGGTACTGACAGTACGATTCGGTCAAACTTATCGGCCACAGGGTGTCCTCCAGGTCAGCTGCGTGTATTCCATGATAAAAGGTTTTGGCATCCTTGCCGATCACACTTACACTGGTTAGGCTTGATCGGATAACCATCTCGCATCTGCATCAACTGCGACTCAACAATTAATCGAACGGAGAACACTGATGTCCAAAACAATCAAACACGTTCTACTGGCAGGCGTGATGACGCTGCTGGGAGCACTTCCCTTTCATGCCCTGGCGGGCGACACACTGGAACGTGTCGTCGATTTTGAGGTGTTGAAAGTGGGTATGTCCGGCAATCAGCCACCGATGACCATGACCACCCGGGAAGGCGGCCTGATGGGCTTTGACGTCGATCTGGCCCAGGCATTGGCGCTGGCGATGAATGTGAAGCTGGAAATCAAGACCATTCCATTCGGCGAACTGATGGAGGCACTGGAAGAAGACGAGATCGACATGGTGTTATCCAATGTCTCGATCACCCCGGCCCGCACCGAGATGGTCTCATTCGTCGGCCCCTATATGATGTCCGGTATGTCGATACTGACTAAAAGTGAGGTGCTGGGCACCATCACATCCGCCGATGAGTTTAATCGTTCGGACCTCAAACTGCTGGCATTGAAAAATTCTACGCACGCCAATTTCATCAAGAAAGTCGCTCCGGATGCCACCCTGATCGAGTTCGGCAGCTATGATGAAGGTGTGGCGATGCTGATTGACGGCAAGGCAGACGCGATGGTGGCCGACATGACCCAGTGCATTCTCGCAGTCCTGCGCTACCCGGATTCGGGGCTGACCACACTGGAAAAACCACTGACGGTAGAGCCCATCGGGATTGCGATCAGCAAGGACGATTTGCAGTTTTTCAATCTGGTGGACAACTACCTGACCGCCTATGAAAAAACGGGCGTGTTGAACCAACTGCGTAAAAAGTGGTTTGAAGATGACTCATGGATTGCCGCACTGCCCTGATTACCGGGCTTGATCATCGCTAACCGCAAGGGCGAGGATAATCTATCCCGCCCTTTTTTTTGCTTCTGGCACCGCAAAACCCCCGCAGCGAGGTAACAGCGCCCCATGAACTCAAACCCTGATCCCATTATTATCGCGCATCGCGGTGCCAGCGGTTATCTACCGGAGCACACGCTTGCGGCCAAGGCGCTGGCCCATGCAATGGGCGCCCACTATCTCGAACAGGATGTCGTGCTGAGCCGGGATGGCACAGCCATTGTCTTGCACGACATTCATCTGGACAGCACTACCGATGTGGCGCAGCGTTTTCCCGACCGCGCCCGCAGCGATGGACGGTTCTACGCCATCGATTTCGACCTGGCTGAAATACGCCAGCTGCGTGTGCACGAGCGCACACACCTCGACGACGCGCGCTGCGGCGATGCCGTCTATCCGCAACGCTTTCCGACTGCACACGCGCTGTTTACCGTCCCCACGCTGGCCGAGGAATTACAGATGCTCGCCGGACTTGATCGCAGCCGGTGCTGCCAGACCGGCGTCTATATGGAGCTGAAATCGCCCCGCTGGCATCTCAGCGAGGGACTGGACCTGCCGGCTGTCCTCATCGAGGTACTGGAGCACACCGGTTACCTGAATTGTCCCGAGCAGGTTTTTCTGCAGTGTTTCGATGATCAGACATTGCAACAGTTACAGCGCGCACTCAAGGCCACCCCGCTGCCGATGATTCAGCTGATCGGCGAGAACAACTGGGGTGAGGACAGCGCGGTAGACTACGATTATCTGCGCACGCCGCAGGGACTGGATTACGTGGCGGGTTATGCCCAGGGCATAGGTCCCTTCATTCCACACATTTATCTCGGCATGGCAGCAACCGGTGAGCCGCGACTCAGCGCTCTGGTTGAGCAGGCCCATGCACGCGGCCTGCAGGTACATCCCTACACCTTTCGCCGCGACGAGTTACCACCGGGTATCGAAAGCTTCGAGCAGTTGCTGGACATCTTCATCCGCCAGGCGGGGATCGACGGGCTGTTTACCGATTTCCCCGACCTCGTCGCAGGCTATCTGAAACAGCTGAAGATTGACGCGCAGGGCTAGCGGGGAATCGACCACAGTAGCGCCACAGGGACCCCCACTATCTCGACACTTATGGTCTGTTGGCAGCAGCGCATGGGGAGCCCTGCCGCCGCGATGATGACCTCGCCATTTTTGCTGGAATACTGCTGTGTTGAATGGCAGTATTCCACGCGCCCCGGCAGTAGCCCTTTTTGTAGCTCCGTTACGATATGACGTACACTGCATGCCGGTATCGGGCACAACTTTGTCGGTTGGCCATCGCTGGCTGGCCGCACCACGGACAACGAGAGCGAATGTGAATCCAAAGCACCTCAGACGAACCAAGATAGTCGCCACCATTGGCCCGGCCAGCGAGTCGGAGGATATGATCGCCAAACTGATCGCGGCCGGCGTCAATATCTTTCGCCTGAACTTCAGCCATGGCACAGCAGATCACCACGTTGTCGTCGCAGCGCGTATTCGCAAGCAGGCCAGCATTGCCGGTTTGTATGTGGGCATAATGGCGGACCTGCAGGGCCCCAAGATCCGTATTGGCAGTTTTCGCAATGGCTCCGTAGAGCTCGCTGCCGGCGATCGCTTCCGTCTCGACCTGGATCTACCCGACGGTGAAGGTGATTTTCGCGGCGTCGGCCTTGAGTACAAGGAGTTGTGCCGCAGCGTGGCGAAGGGCGATATCCTGCTGCTCGACGACGGACGGATTCGCTTGCGGGTGGATGATTCGGATGCCAGCACAGTGGACTGCACCGTACTGATCGGCGGGACCCTGGGCTCACGCAAGGGCATCAACCGCCTCGGGGGCGGTCTCGCTGCGCCCGCACTGACCGCAAAGGACCTCACAGATATCGACAGCCTGAGCGAACTCAGGCCCGACATTGTCGCGGTATCGTTCGTCTCCTCAGCGAAAGACATTTTTCAAACCAGAGGGTTGCTGCAACAGCACGAGCTACAGCCAGCCATTATCGCCAAGATCGAACGGGCCGAAGTCGTGGCCGACGAGGATACCCTCAGCGAAATAGTACAGGCCTCTGATGGCGTGATGGTCGCGCGCGGCGACCTCGGTGTCGAGGTCGGCGACGCGCAGTTGATCGGCATCCAGAAGGCACTGATTTCGCAGGCACGCACCATGGACCGGGTGGTTATTACCGCGACCCAAATGATGGAATCCATGATCAACAGCTCCATGCCCACTCGCGCAGAGGTGTTTGACGTCGCCAATGCCGTCCTCGATGGCACCGATGCTGTTATGCTGTCGGCGGAGACTGCGGTCGGCAGCTACCCGGTGGAAGTGGTGCAGGCCATGGCGGATGCCGCGCTGGGCGCCGAGCGCCAACCCGTGTCCCGAACCTCCAGGTTCCGGCTCAACAGAGCGTTCGCCAATGCTCAGGAAACCATTGCCATGTCGGCGATTTACGCCGCCAACCACTTTGATAATGTGCGCGGGATCGCCTGCCTCACCGAATCGGGCACGACCCCGCGACTGATGTCCCGGCTCAGTTCCGGTTTGCCGATCTTCGCACTGAGCAACTTGAGCGAAACACTGCAGAAGCTCTGTTTGTGCCGCGGCGTGGTACCGCTGTTCTTCGATGCCACGGCATTCGATGAGGACTGCATCGATGCCAGGGCTATTGAATTTTTGATGGATGGCGGTTACCTGCACAAAGGTGACTCCATCCTTCTCACCAAGGGTGAGCGCATCGGCACCGCCGGTTCGACCAATATCATGAAAATCCTGCCGGTAGATTAGGGGGTCGCCTTGTCACAGTCCACACGTACCCGCCTGGTAGCGGATATCGGCGGCACCAACAGCCGCCTTGCCCTCTACGACCCCCTCGCCGATGAACTGCGCTCGCTGCGCACCTATCGCAATCGCGATTTTGGCCAGTTCGAGGAAATCATCGATGCCTGGTTGGGCGCCCTCAGCGAACCCCGTCCCCCCGAGTGCTGCCTCGCGGTGGCAGCGCCACCATTTGACGAACGCGTCACCATGCTCAATATCGACTGGTCCTTCTCATTGCCCGAACTGGCCAGCCAGTTCAATTTTGACACGCTGCGCGCCATCAACGACTTCGAGGCCAATGCCTACGCATTGCCTCACCTGGACAAGCACGAGCTCAGTGTGCTGGCGCAGGGCAGGGCCGGTAAAGGTGCCAAGCTGGCCACCGTTGGGCCGGGCACCGGTCTCGGCGGCGCGACATTGAGCTGGATTGCGGGTGTCCCCACAGCCAGTGCCAGTGAACCCGGCCATATGGGGCTGACCCCGGCCACTGAACTGGAGTTGGAGCTATTTCGCTATTTACTACCACGCAGTGGCGAGGTCTATGCCGAGCTGCTGGTGTCCGGGCCCGGGTTGCAACGACTCTATCAGGCCCTGGGGGCCATCACCGGTCGCACGCCTGTCGCATTGTCATCCGAGGACATTTCCAGCAGGGCACAGCGTAAAGAGTGCGAGCACTGTGAGCTGACACTCAACACGTTCTGTGCCTTGCTCGGATCGATATGTGGCGACTATGCGCTGGCCAACGGTGCCTTCGGTGGGCTCTATCTGGCCGGCGGTTTCCTGTCGGGTATGATCGCATTTCTGGCGCAGAGTGATTTCGTTAGCCGCTTTGTGGAAAAAGGGAAAATGCGTGCCCACCTTGAACAGGTACCCCTGTTCGTTATCACCGGCAAAACCACCGGCCTGTTAGGCGCTGCTCACGCTCCAACGGCGGCCGCTTAGGCGGGTCCAGCGAGGCCTCCGGGGCTTTTGGATGATCTCTGGAATGGGCAAAATTGCTCAAAAAATAGTTTGCCGGCGTTCCTGTAAAACCACAATTATGGTGCTACACTCATAGTGCTGAGTGGATTCAGCAGTATTTATGCTCACGGTCGAAGTCGATGTTTCATCTAGATAATCGGTACGTAAACCATAAATAACACTATAAATGAAAAGGCGCCTGGACATGGCGTCGCTAGCTATACAGGTAAACATTATGTCTAAAACAACTGGTACTGTTAAATGGTTTAACGAAACCAAAGGATTCGGCTTTATCGAGCGTGAAGATGGTCCCGACGTATTCGTTCATTTCAGCTCTATCCAGGGCGATGGCTTCAAAACCCTGGCCGATGGCCAAAAGGTTGAGTTCAACGTCACGGATGGTCAGAAAGGTCCGCAGGCGGAGAACGTAGTCCCTCTGTAAGCTCAAACAAAAAAGGGAGCTGGTACAGCTCCCTTTTTCAACTCGGTACGTAGACAGTTACACACCCATAGGGTGTAGCCGGCGATCCCCTGTTACCCGGCGGGTTGTTGTTTCACCTCGCCTTCAGCTTCTATTTCGACTTCTATATCGACCTGCATATCGGCTTCGGCCTCGGCCTCAACTTCAGCTTCAAGTTCGGCTTCCGCTGCATGAGTGTCATCTGCGTCTGATTCCACTTGCCCACCCGGCAGACCCTCAACGTCCTCTGCTGCAAGTGCCTCGCCTTCGTCTTGCAGGGCTTTTTGGCGCGCTAGCTCTGAATCCATGTAATTGACCCATTGCTCCGCATAACTCTTTGAGCGCTCATCACGGCCGGCGGCCGTAAAGGCCTCGCGGGCCTTTTCATACTGCCCAGTATTGAAGTATGCCATACCCAGTACCAGCCGCGCGGTATCCGGACGTTTGACCCCACCCCGGGACAAGCCCTTGTTGATCGAGGATATCGCCTTGGTAAAGTTGTCGTTATCCAGATAAATATTGCCAAGGCGTGCATAGAGTTCGCCGGTACTGGATTTGGATGCCGCCTCTTCCATCGCAGGAATGGCCTTCTCCAATTCCTGGGCTTGCCGCCAGGCGTTACCGGTCAGTTCCCAGTTCTTCGATTTACCCTCAATGGAGTCATTGCTGAGCCCCTTGTCCATCACCTTCGCGGCTTTATAGGGCACGTCTGCGTTCAGGTACAGATAGGCCATATTGACCTGCTCGGTGCCTTTATCCAGCATATTCTGTACGTAAGCTGTTTCCATCGCGGCCAACTGCTGGGTTGTCTTCTTTTGCTCGCCGTACATATGTGAAATCTGTACCCAGTAATCCTTTTTCGGGTAGTACTTCAACAGCTCTTCCAGCATGGCGACCGTATTGTTGACGTCATTCTTTTCAAAATAGAGGAAGCGCGCCAGGTTGTACCACTGCTCTTTAGGTATCTTGCCTGCAGCTTCCTGCATTGCGATCGCTTTGTTGACGTTGACCAGCGCCTTGTCGAAATCCTTGACCTGGTAGTACCCCTGCGCGAGCAGGATGTAGGCATTGGCATTAGGCGTTTCCGTCATCGAGAACCACTTGATCAACGCGTCGATACCCTTCTGCCACTGCTCCTGCACAAAATACAGCTGGGCTATTGTGAAGCGTGTATTGATCTCCATCGCCAGTGGGATATCAGGTTGTGATACGACCTTCTCGTAGGATCGCAGAGCGCCCGCATAATCTTCTTTAGAGTACTGGATAAACGCGTAGAGGTTGTAAACATTGGCCAGCTCATAGCTGTTCAACGCCTTGCTGCCACTGGTCGCAATCAGCTCATCGAGTATGGCTTTTGCGGTGTTCAGGTCCTTTTCCTCGGCGGCTACCTGCGCTTCTGACAACTTTTCATAGATTGCATTTCGCAGGGCTGGCGTACGGCGCGTTTCCCGCTCCGGCTTCTTCTCGCCCTCCTGTGCAAAGGCGGCAGAAAACGGACGCAGTTCGGTGCTGACTTGCAGTTGTGTGACCGCCACCTGCATGGCGAGCACCGGAGCAGCCAGCAAGGTAGCGCGTATCCAGATTGTGGGGCTAAACCTATTCATAACGCGGCAACCATCTAATCTTCCAACTCATAGGTGAACTTGTTCTGTACGCCCGGAACTTCAATGGCCTCACCGTCGATGATACGTGGCTTGTACTTGAACTTGAGGGCTGCCTTGACCGAGGCGGAATCAAACACGCCACTGGGTTGGCAATCTACCGGTTTCGGGTCGCGAATAGCCCCTGAGGTCGTAACCGTGTATTCCACAATACAGTAACCCGAGATACCGCGGCTCGCAGCGCGTCGGGGATATATCGGCGCAACCTTCACAATAGGCAGGTACTCACCATCGCCAGAGGCCATGGTACCGCTTTCAATTTCTATATCGACCTTGGTCTGCGGTGCAATATTCTCAACGTCCATATCCATGTCGACGTCGAGTTCCACCATCTCCATTTCCGGTGGTGGCTCTTCGGGATCCTCAACCTTGTCTGGTTTTGGGGTGGTTGTCTGGATTTCAATCTCTTCATCCGGTTGCACCAGATCCGCGATCTGGCGCTCTTCCACCCCGGGGTCGACATAGTCCGCATCGATAAGACTGTGCATGATCAGGAACAGACCTAGCACCACTGCAACAGACAGCACTATTGAGATAACCGTTCTCACGGGACCGCTCTCCATCTCGCCTACCCCTTCTCGTCAGTGGAGACGCACAAGGGCACGTCCATAAGGGGTTTCATTGTGGTTATCAGCTCACTGAGCACCGATGTGGGTGCATCCTCATCGGCCTGTACCACGAAATTTGCCTTGGGCGATTCTTTCTTGGCCGCTTCTGCGAGGCGGTAGGCACGCTCCAGAGGTATCTCCTGCTTGTCGTAGTGGAGCTTACCCATGTCATCAACTGCAAATATGATAGTGCCGCGCACACAGGGGCCCTGCGTAACGGCATCCGGCTTGACGATCTTCGCACCGGGCTCCTTCACGAAGGATGAGGTTACAATAAAAAAGATAAGCATGATGAACACGACGTCGAGCATCGGCGTCAGGTCGATTTCGCCCTCGCCCGCTCCATCCTGCGCGACTGCCCCGCCCTTTGACATTCTGCTACGACGGCTCACTGCTTCTTCTCCGCTGGCCAATTCACCTGTTTGACACCGGCCTCGCGGGCGGCATCAGCAACGCTGACAACTGTGCCGGCAGTTGCACCGGCATTGGTAACCACCGTGAAAGACTGCTCTGGGTCCGAAGCCAGCAACCGGGCGATATTCGCCCTCACCGATCGGATATCAATGAGGCGATTTTCCATCCAGATCTGATCATCACCTGTGATGGTGACAAGGATGCTTGTGGCGTCCGACTCCGGGGGATTCTGGTTGCTGTCAGGCCGGTTCATCTCGACACCTGCCTCTTTCAGAAACGAGGCGACGACAATGAAGAATATCAGCATGATAAACACCACATCCAGCATTGGCGTCAGGTCGATCTCTGCCTCTTCGGCATCTAAATTTTGGCTTCGTTTGCGCATCAGTGTAGCTCTATCAGTGGTCGGTAGTCAGGTTGTCCCGCAAGAGCTCGCCCTCGCGCCGCGCAATCCTGGTGACGTACGTATTGGCGAAAACACCGGACAGAGCCGCCACCATGCCTGCCATAGTCGGGATGGTGGCCCGCTGTACACCGCCAGCCATGGACTTGGCATCGCCACCACCGGTTACCGCCATAATGTTGAATACCTCAATCATGCCCCACACTGTTCCCAAAAGGCCGAGCAACGGGCACAGGGCCACCAGTGTCTTGATCATGGGCAGGGACTGGTTGATTCGCAGGCGGGCCTGCGAAATCAACATATCGCGAATCTGTTTCGCCTCCCAGGACTTCCTTTCCGAACGCCCCTCCCACTTGGAGATAATCAGGCCCGCATCTTTCTTCCATGCAAACTTCAGGTACCAAACGCGCTCAAAGATCAGCGTCCACATCACGAACAGCAGGGCGGCAATCAGCCACAGGACCTCGCCACCCTTTTCCATGAAGGCGAGCAGTACCTCAGTCACACCGTCCATATCAAGACCCCAAGTTAGCTTCGGTATGCTCCGCGACCATACCCGTGGTCTGCTCGTCCAGGATGTGTATGATCCGTTGGGCGCGACCATTCACGATGGTGTGCATCAGGACAGTCGGAATCGCCACCAACAGACCAAGCACTGTAGTGATCAGTGCACTGGAGATACCGCCGGCCATGGCCTTGGGATCACCCGCACCAAATATGGTGATCGCCTGGAAGGTCAGAATCATACCAGTCACCGTACCCAGCAGCCCCATGAGAGGAGCAATGGCTGCGATGATCTTGAGCAGGGTAAGGCCGCTCTCCAGCTTGGGAGTCTCTTTGAGCACACCCTCGGACAACTTCAACTCCAGAGTCTCTGTATCCATGCTGGGGTTGTCTTCGTGTATCTTCAACACGCGACCCAGCGGGTTGTTGTCATTGGCCTTGTCGGATTTAAGCTGCGAACGCACCTTGCCACCTACCGCAGTCAGGACGATGAGGCGGTATATCGCCAGAAGGAAGGCAAATACACCCAGACCGGTGATCGCGTAGCCGACATAGCCACCCTGATGCCAGCGCTCTGTAATCGTCGGCGTATCGATGATAGCCGCCAGATAGGAACCACCTGAAGGGCCTGTCGGGTCTACACCGAAAGGATACAGGCCGCCACCGCTAGCATTGGCCAGATCTGCCGCCCAACCGGTATAGGGCCCGCTGGGCTGACGGGGCAGCTCACTCAGGTGATCGTTCTGGTAGCTCAGGTAATTGCCGTCGGTATCGACCACGTTGAACGAGCCTACACGCAGCACTTCTCGCTCAACCAGCTCTCCCGCAGGGGAGGAAACACCAGCGGTGAATGTGGTCACTACGCCAGTCTCGCGTATTTCGCGCAGCAGCTCGAACCACACGCGCTCGATCTCTTCGATACTGGGCAGATCGTCGGAATTGCTCATCTTCTCCACGAGTTCACGCAGAAAGACTTCCCGACCGGGATACTGGGCCGATGCCAGTGATACTTCGAAATTGGACGCCAAATCGCCAGCAGCGGAGGTCAGGTGACCAAACAGCTCGGTCAGCGTGCCGAGCTTTTCCTTTAACACTTCGCGCTTGGCTGCTATCAGCAGCTCATTTTCCTCGAAAGCGTTTTCCAGTTCGGTAGAGAGCGCTTCCTGCCGCGCGCGCTCTTCCTCTGCACGCTTCAGTTCAGCAGCCTGGTTGGCCTTGTTGCTCGCGAAGCGCTGTTCCCGCTGGCGATTTTCCGCAGCTTCAGTCGCCTGGCCCTGCTTAACAAAACCCAGCAACTCGTCAAGAGACTTGGCCTCCTGCGCGAGGGCGGACCCCGCCGACATTGATAGCGCACCGCAAAGTGCCAGAGCTATACCTTTTACAAATTTGACGCTCATTACTTAGCCTCCGGTGCAGCAATCGGCATTTCCAGTAATTCCATTGAAGCTTGCTTCTTCGAAATGCGTATGCCTTTGCGAATTGCAGCATTGTATTCACCCGCGGGAAGCTCAACCCAGCTCCTGCTCGTGCTATCCCAGGCACCAGAACGGGTGCCATCGGTTGTTTGGTAGGCAAGCGCGATACGGCCCATTCGCAGGAAATCCACCTCTCGGTCAGTGCCGTCTATGTCGATGGTTCCCCTGTAGGTGTCCATGCCGCGGCCATACTGGAGCTCAATATTGTATGCCTCGAGGACCGCGCGAAACTTCTCCGCCACGCTCACGTCCGCGCGGTCGATACTGCTGCGCAGACCCGCCACTCGCTTCAGGCGCTCTTCTTCCTCAAAGGGTACGTCCAACTCGATGAACTTTTCCAGGCCGTCGAGCATGCGAACAACCAGCGGCGTCATCTGCCGGGCGATGATCGTGGAGTTATCGATGTTCTCATCGATAGACGCAATCCGCGCCTTCTGATCGTCGATCTGGCGCTGCAGGCGCTCGTTGTAGACCTTCAGGCCATCGACCTGTTTCATCACTGTCTTGTAATCAGACAGCAGGTCGCGGGTTTCATCCGCCAGTTTGTCTATTTTCGCCTGGGAGCTGCGTGCGGCGTCATTCTTGGACTTGCCCACTGCGAGAATGGAGTCCAACGTACTGGCATGCACGGCTGCCACAGTACCCCCGAGGGTGCCTGAAACAACCAGTGCAGCGATCAATACTTTTTTCAATCGATGCGTAGTCATGGGAATAGCGCTTCCTATAGTCCAACAGAGTAATACAAGGCTATAAATAGAACAGATACAGGCCTATTTATAGATACAATTCTGGCGTTGGTAAACCGAGGGAGCAAATTTAAACCATTCGCAGGTAAGTTTTCAATGAATGCCGACAGACAATTGTGTATAGCGGTAGTGCTGGGTAGATTGGTTACACTTTTTATGAATTTATTATTTCATAGTAACACTTTGGCGAGCGAACGGGCTGATGGAGATCATTTCTGCACCCGTTCGTAACAGACAAAACTGTAGTCATAGGGGTTTGGAGGCTCCGCGAAGTGCTTCTCGCGTATCGTTTCACGCCAAGAGCGCCAATCAATATCGCACAACACCGCATCGCCCTCGACACTGGCGTGCACTTCGGTGATGTATAGCCTGTCGGCGCACGGAATCGCCGCCGCATAGATC
>TARA_R110002049_G_scaffold86938_1_pt1 | contig 19746 bp, 15 predicted proteins | sample TARA_R110002049 | Tara Oceans TARA_R110002049 (sample SAMEA4396941) | marine metagenome | biome: Polar Biome; feature: [SRF] surface water layer (ENVO:00010504); material: water (ENVO:00002006), including particulate matter (ENVO:01000060) such as... | depth 5 m | reverse complement strand
TATAAAAGTTACTATAATGTCACAATTCATGACTTTATGATATTTGGCGGACAATCAAAAAAATATACTTTAAAGTCTCCTTAATATCTAGTTTTTTTTAAAAACTACTAATTAATTTAAAATTACTTAATATTGTTAATAATAAAAATGAGAATAATTTTATGTCGCCTACTACCATAATACTTCTAATAGCTGCATACTTTGGAGTTTTAATTTTAATCTCATATTTTACCGGAAAAGAAGACTCTAACGAAGCTTTTTTTAAAGCAAACAGATCAGCACCTTGGTATTTAGTAGCTTTTGGAATGATAGGCGCTTCACTTTCTGGAGTTACATTTATTTCAGTTCCTGGGGCAGTTGAAGCTAAACAGTTTGGATACCTTCAAGTTGTTTTTGGTTATTTTTTCGGCTATTTAGTTATTGCTTATGTTTTACTTCCTATTTATTATAAACTCAATTTAACTTCAATTTACACGTATTTAAAAGACCGTTTTGGGAATATAAGTTATAAAACAGGGGCCATTGCTTTTTTAATATCCAGAATTGTTGGCGCTTCTTTTCGATTATTTCTAGTGGCAAAGGTACTTCAACTTTTAATATTCGATCAATATAATATTCCGTTTACAATTACCGTAATTATTACCATTGCCTTAATTTGGCTTTACACGTTTAAAGGTGGCATAAAAACCATCATATTTACGGATACGTTGCAAACACTTTTCATGCTGATTTCTGTTGTTGTTACCATAGTATTTTTAGCATCTGCTCTAGATTTAAATAGTATTTCTGAAGTTTACACTAATATTAAAGAAAGCGCTATGAGTAAAACATTTTTCTTTGGCGATGTAAATGATGCACAATATTTCATAAAAAGTTTTTTAGCAGGGATGTTTATAACCATAACTATGACTGGGCTGGACCAAGATATGATGCAAAAAAACTTAACCTGCAAAAACTTAAAAGAAGCTCAGAAAAATATGGTATCCTTTAGTATCGTATTAATTTTTGTGAATATTTTATTTCTGGTATTGGGTTTAATGCTAACACAATACGCAAACCAGCACGGTATTACAGCTAAAAAAGACGATTTGTTTCCTACAATAGCGATGTTACCCGAAATTGGAATTATGACCTCGGCTTTCTTTTTACTAGGTTTAATTGCTGCAGCTTACTCCAGTGCAGATTCTGCGTTAACAGCACTAACTACTTCTTTTTGTATTGATATTATTGAATTGGATAAAAAGCCTAAAAACATCCAAAAAAGAATCCGGAAACAAACACACATCTTTATTAGTATTATACTGGTTGTAGTTATTGTTTTATTTGATGCTATTTTTAAAGATGTATCGGTAATATGGGAATTATTCAAAGCTGCTGGATATACTTACGGGCCATTACTTGGTTTATTCGCGTTCGGGATTTTCACTAAATCGCAATTGAAGGATAAATACGTTTGGATCATTGCCATAGTCGCTCCAATTATATCCTATTTTATAAATGCGTATTCAGTTGATTTATTAAACGGTTACCAAATAGGATTTGAAATTTTAATAATAAACGGACTCTTAACCTACTTAGGATTAATACTGATTCGTAGAAAGCAAAACTAAAGTACACGCAGCTTCAAAAAATATATCGTTATCCTTTAAAATTTCGTAAAATTCAGGATTTTCCGTACCCGGATTAAAGATAACGCGCTCAGGTTTTAAAGAAACTATATAATCATAATATTCTTTCTGCCTTTTTGGATTTAAATACAGTGTTACCGTGTGTATAGATTTATATGGCAACAATTTAGTATCAATTTCAATATCAGCAACTTCTCCTTTTTTTAATCCAAAAGCAACGACTTCATATTTATTGACCACCAATTTTTGTATGGCATAATTAGAATATCTATTAGGTTTTAACGAGGCTCCAAGAACCAAGGTTTTTTTATTCATATGTTAAAAAAGTGTTAACGATTACCAAATGTAGTAACAAAATTCATTTTGTACCGTCTAAAATTTATAGTTCATTAATCAATCAAAAAACGAATCAAATCAAATGAAAAGATTACTCTTTTTGTGCTTTATTTTGTTGTCAATATCTGCAAAAGCACACCCTGCAGACCCCGAAAAAAACGCTGATAAAACCGGCACCATCTCAGGAAAAGTATTAGACGCTAATTTAAAACAACCCTTACCCTACGTAAATATAATTATTAAAAATACCAAAGAAGAAATACTAACTGGTGGCATTACACTTGATGATGGTACTTTTGAAATACAAAAAATTGCTGAAGGTGATATTATTGTAAGCATACAATACATTGGATATAAAACCGTGAGAAAAAAAATAACTATTGGTAAAGGTAATTACAAAGTAAATATTGGTGATATTTTTTTAGAGGAAGATGCTGAAAGTTTAGATGAAGTAACAGTTATAGCCGAGGTTTCAACTATTCAACAAAAAGTGGATAGAAAAGTTATTACTGTTGGTAAAGATCTTACCACTGCTGGGCCAACGGCAAGTGACATTATGAATAATTTACCTTCAGTAAGCATCGATCAACAAACAGGAAACATCAGCTTACGAGGTAACGAAAACGTGCGTGTTATGATTGATGGTAAACTAAGTAACGTGCCTATTGCTCAATTACTTAAACAAATTCCATCTACATCTATAAAATCCATTGAACTCATTACCAATCCATCGGCTAAATATAATCCCGAGGGTATGAGTGGTATTATCAATATAAAACTTCATAAAAGCACGCAAATTGGTTTTAATGGGAATATAAATGTTGGACTAACAAAGGAGATTTTTGCGAAATTCAACAGTTCAATAGACATGAATTACCGCAACGGAAAATTCAATTTTTATGGAAACTATGGAAATAATATTGGCAATAATGATAACTTTGGGTTTATAGATAGATTGGATGATGATTCACGGCAAGATTTCAAATTTGGCAACAACAACAAATCCCATTTATATAAATTCGGAGTCGACTTTTATTTGAATGACAAAAATACTATCTCTGCTTTCACAAATCAAAACACATTTGAAGGGAAAGGTTTTGGCAACACATTAATTACATTTCCAGGAGACATTAACCAAGTACAGCTATTTAATAATATCTCCAATAATATTTCAAGCCAATACAATATAGCTTATAAACATGTTTTTAATGAGGAGGAAGATGAAATACTTGACATTGAGTTTGATTATAACGATTTTAATAATGATGAATTAGCTAATTTTAATTTTATCAATTTTAGTTTCCCTCCAAATTATGTTGATAAGGTAGATACACAAAGAGACCAAACCACCATAAATATTGATTACGTTAAACCCATTAACGAGAAAACAAAGCTGGAATTAGGCGCAGAGGCACGTTTGTTTAATTCTGATATTGGTTACATATCTAGTGGACAAACATTTAATGCCCTTGGCAATATTATACAAACGCCAAGTACAGATTTTGAATATACTCGTGATATTTATTCGCTTTATGCCACATTGGGGAAATCTTTTGAAAAATGGAGTTATCAAATAGGCGCGCGTTTAGAGCAAGTTAGCGAAAATGCCGATGCGCTAAGAATTTTTGCTGATAACAACACAGAATTTATTCCTTTTGAAAATGAGTACTTTCAAGTATATCCGTCCATATTTTTAAGCTATAATGCCTCAGAAAAAAACACCTATCAGTTTAGTGCAAGTCGTCGTGTAGACAGACCAGGCTTGCAACAAGTTAATCCTATAAGAGAATGGAGCACGCCTCGTGTATCCTCATTTGGTAATCCGCAATTATTGCCTCAGTTCACCAACTCAGTTGAAGTAAATTACACCAGAAATCTTGAAAAAGGAAGTATTACGGGCGGCGTATTCTTCAGGTTAATTGAAGACAATATTAACAGATTTGTAAGCATAGACCGCAGCAATGTTCCTGCAGCAAATAGTATTTTAACGTTTGATAACTTTGACAACACCACTGCTTTTGGAATAGAGTTATCCAGTAATTATAGACCAACAAAATGGTGGAGTTTAAATGGTAGTTTTGATTTATACTCTCAAGAGCAAACTGGTATTACTGAAATTATAAATGCAAATGATTTACAAAATGCAACCGAAGCAGATATTATTACAACAGAAAATAAAGTAACCAACGTAGTCTGGAATTTAAGGCTGTTTAATAATTTTAAAACCTCAAAAAAATTAAACTTTTCGCTATTTACAATGTATCGCGGTGAGGAAAAAGGTATTCAATTTATAAGAAAACCTATGTTGATGATAAATACTGGTATGCGTTATAACTTTTTAGAAGATGAAAGAGCCACTTTTAGTTTTAATTATAGTGATATTTTGAATACCATGCGATTCGAATTTGAAGCAGATACACCATTCCCGAGTGTTGGTGCATTCAATTGGGAAAGCAATACTTGGAACATAGCACTATCCTACAGGTTTGGTGGTGGAAAATATCGCGCATTACGAAGAAAGCAACGTGATGATAATACCAAATCTGGTAGTGGAGGGTTTCTTTAAAAAACAATTTAATAACCTGCATAATAGTTGATGGTTAGTGTTATTGTTAGGTTGTTAAATATAATCCCCAAAGCTAATTTGTTTTGGGGATTTGCTTTTTTATAAAAAAATTGAAACATATACGCAATAAATAACAATATTATACGTTTAACGTAGTGTACTATCAAACCATAACGAAAATTAATTATTTAGAGTTAGTCACCTTCACAAATTTAAATTCGTAATTAAAAGATATGTATACTAAAAACTCGAAATATAATTTCGAGTTTTTGCTTTATAATGTTAAAAATAGTTAAATATTGGATGTGAATGCAATATTATAAACTTTTATACGTCTAAGTAAACAAGATTCTTCACATTAGTAATAGTGTTGGTTGAAGTTGATTAATAGCTAGAAAAGCCCGAAATTTTAAAATTTCGGGCTTTTTGTTTAATTTTTAAGCTTATTACAAGATAAGATTCCGACCTTCGAGGGAATGACAAAAAAAATATTTACCATTTAATTATGGCACTAGCCCAAGTAAAACCACTGCCAAAAGCTGCCAACACTACATGGTCTCCTTCTTTTATCTTTCCTTCTTCCCAAGCCTCTGTTAAAGCAATAATAACCGATGCAGCTGTGGTGTTTCCATACTTCATAATATTATTAAATACTTTATCATCTCCCAAACCAAATTTCTTTTGGATAAATTGGGCAATACGTAAATTGGCTTGGTGCGGAATTAGCATATCAATATCCTCCTTCTGCAGCCCATTCTTCATTAAACCTTCCATAATCACTTCACTAAACCTTACAACGGCATGCTTAAAAACAAAAGTGCCATCCATATATGGGAAATAAGACAAATCTTCTTCTTCAGATTCTATAATTTCTGGAACCCAATGTGCAATACTTGGGCCTTCTACAATCAATTTATCAGCGTATTTACCCTCGCTATGCAAATGGGTAGATAAGATGCCTTTTTTATTATCTTCCTCTCTTGAAAGTACACAGGCACCAGCCCCATCCCCAAAAATAACGGTTACACCTCTACCTCTACTTGATTTATCCAATCCGTTACTATGATATTCAGCACCAATAACCAAAACATTTTTATACATTCCTGTTTTGATGAATTGGTCTGCAGCCGAAATGGCATAAACAAAACCAGAACACTGATTTCTAACATCAAGTGCTCCCACAGTAGGCATATCTAACATGTCTTGAATTTGCACACCACATCCTGGGAAATAATAATCTGGACTCAAGGTTGCAAAGACTATAAAATCAATATCATCTTTGGTAAGTCCTGCACGTTCAATAGCAATTCTTGCTGCTTTGGCTCCCATAACCGCCGAGGTATCTTCAGACCCTTCTGGAATCCATCTTCGTTCTTTTATGCCTGTACGCTCTTGTATCCACTCGTCATCAGTATCCATCATTTTAGATAAATCATCATTGGTTACCACATTTTCAGGAAGGTACTTGCCTAATCCTATTATTTTTGAATTGTACATTGCTACAATTATTTTGATGATACAAAGTACAAAATTTAATCTTTAAAAAAAACAAACTTTATATGTTCCATTTATCGGTTTTTAACGTTGTTTTAATATCATTTTATCAACCATTTATTTAAATTTGGTTTCAAATTAAAATTTAATCTAATAAAAAATGAAAAACCTTCTTCTAATTTGCTTCCTCGTAACAGGATTATGGTCGTCTTCTCAAGAAAATCTGAATTATCAAAAACCATCTAAAGAAATTCTAGAATTAGCTGAGGCACCTTTAGCACCTTCAATAAGAATTGATAGTAAAGGCGAAAACATGCTTTTTCTTTATCGTAGTAGTTTTAAAAACATTGAAACGCTATCTGAAGAAGAAATGCGTTTGGGGGGTTTAAGAATAAATCCAAAAACTAACATAGGAAGTAGAGAGCGGTACTACACAGATATTAAAATAAGACTTGGTCGTGAGGGTAATGAAATAGCAGTATCTGGTTTGCCAGAAAAAAGCCGATTAACTCATTTTTCTTGGTCGCCTAATCAAGAACTGGTGGCTTTCACTAATACCACAAATAATGGGGTTGAACTTTGGGTATTAAATATTCAGTCAAAAACAGCAAAAAAAATAACCAAAGATAACCTTAATGCAAACACAGGAAGCCCCTTTAATTGGTTTAAAGACAGTAATTCATTATTGATTAAAACACTGGCCAATAAAAGGAAAGAACTTATAGATGTTAAAACCGCGGTTCCAACGGGTCCTACAATTTCTATTAGTGAGGCAGGTGTAGAAGCACAAAATAGAACCTATCAAGATTTACTTAAAAACAAAACAGATGAACATAATTTTGAGCAGTTAGTTTTATCAGAATTAAAAGTTGTTGATTTGAAAGGAAACTTAAGTTCTTGGATGGAAAGTGATATGTATGAAGATATATCGTTTTCACCAGACGGAAATTATATTATGTTAACTATCATTGAAAAACCATTTTCTTACCTCGTGCCCTATTCGCGGTTTCCTTCAAAAAGTAACGTTTATGATACCAAAGGTAATCTTGTAAAAACTATTTTAGAAATCCCTTTAATTGAAGATTTACCTAAAGGATTTATGTCTGTTAGAAAAGGAAAGCGAAGTCTTTCTTGGCGCGATGACAAACCTGCAACTTTAGTTTGGGCTGAAGCGTTAGACGAAGGTGATGCTGAAAAGGAAGTACCTTATAGAGATGAAATATTTCAATTAGATGCGCCTTTTAAAGGCAATCCAGAATCAATATTTAAAACTATTAATCGTTACGGCGGTATTGAATGGGGTAACGAAACTACCGCAGTTGTTTATGATTATTGGTGGAATACCCGAAACACAAAAGCGTATTTAATTAATCCATCAAACCCAAAAGCAAAAACTGAAATTATTTCTGATCGAAATTATCAAGACATATACAGTGACCCAGGCAATTTTGTAACTAAAAAAAATGAATTTGGTAAATACACCATCGATATTATTAAAGGAAATGCTTATTTAATTGGTGATGGTTATAGTAAAAAAGGGAAATTTCCGTTTGTTGATGAAATAAATTTAAAAACAAAAGAAAGCAAAAGACTATATCAATCTAACTTAACTGATAAAATTGAAGATATTTCTATGGCACTAGATATGGGTAAAGGTGAAGTATTGGTTAGAATTGAATCTAAAAACGAATACCCAAATTACTATGTAAGAAATATCAAAAAAAAAATAGCGCCAATGCCTTTAACTGATTTTGAAAACCCTTTTAAAAGTATTCAAAACGTTAAAAAAGAGATTATCAAATACAATCGTGAAGATGGTTTAGAATTATCGGGCACACTATATTTACCAACAGATTATGTAAAAGGTGAAAAATACCCCATGATTATGTGGGCTTATCCTGAAGAATTTAAAGATAAAAGTAGTGCGGGACAAAACACTAAAAACTCAAACGAATTTACATACCCATGGTATGGCTCTCCAATTTACTGGGTAACAAAAGGCTATGTGGTTTTAGATGACGCATCTTTTCCTATAGTTGGTGAAGGTGATGAAGAACCTAATGATACTTTTATTAAGCAGTTAGTATCTAATGCCAAAGCAGCCATTGATGCTGTAGATGACTTGGGATATATAAACCGCGAAAAAGTAGCTGTAGGCGGGCATTCATACGGTGCTTTTATGACAGCTAATTTATTATCACATTCCAACTTATTTGCTGCAGGTATAGCCAGAAGTGGTGCTTATAATAGAACACTAACACCGTTTGGTTTTCAAAGTGAAGAGCGTAACTATTGGGAAGCCCCAGAAATTTATTATAACATGTCTCCTTTTATGCATGCAGATACCATGAAAACACCTTTACTTTTAATTCATGGTGAAGCCGATAATAATTCGGGAACTTACCCTTTACAAAGCGAGCGTTATTTTAATGCACTTAAAGGTTTGGGAGCACCAGTAAGACTGGTAATGCTTCCAAAGGAAAGTCATGGTTATGTTGCTAAGGAATCCATTATGCACATGCTTTGGGAACAAGACCAATGGTTTGAAAAACACTTAAAAAACGATACTAAAATAAACGAAACTGAAGACGTTATAAAAAATTAATTTTTTTTACAATAAATTATAAAGGTCATTCTAAAATAATAGGATGACCTTTTTTAATGTCAGTTTGTCACATTATACGAATTGGCATTTTTGTTGCCTAACTAAACCAAGTAAGTAAAAACTATAAATTAATCAGATTCCCTCCTGCGAGGGAATGAAAAATAAATTATTATCATGACAAAAGGAAATATTAATGTATCGGTAGAGAATATCTTTCCGCTTATTAAAAAATTCTTATATAGCGACCACGAAATTTTTTTACGTGAGTTAATTAGTAATGCTACAGATGCCACATTAAAACTAAAACACCTAACTAACGTCGGTGATTCCAAAATAGAATATGGCAATCCACAAATTGAGGTTAAAGTTGACAAAAAAGGAAAGAAGCTTCATATTATAGACCAAGGTTTGGGTATGACTGCTGAAGAGGTTGAAAAATACATCAATCAAATTGCATTTTCCGGTGCTGAAGAGTTTTTGGACAAATACAAGGATTCTGCTAAAGATTCAGGAATTATTGGTCATTTTGGTCTTGGTTTCTATTCTTCTTTTATGGTAGCTGAAAAAGTAGAAATCATAACAAAATCCTATAAAGATGAACCTGCTGCACATTGGAGTTGTGATGGATCGCCCGAATTCACTTTGGAGCCTTCTGAGAAAACGGAAAGAGGTACAGAAATTATTCTTCACATTGCCGAAGATTCAACTGAGTTTTTAGAAGAATCTAGAATTCGTGGGTTATTGAATAAATACAATAAGTTTATGCCTATTCCAATTAAATTTGGAACGAAGAAAATAAACGATCCAGATTTTACTCCTAAAACCACAAAAGATAATCCCGACGCTTCGGGAGGTAAAGAAACTACCGAACCGCATAAACAAATAACAGTTGATGATATCATCAACAATCCAAATCCAGCATGGACAAAACAGCCAACTGAGCTAAAAGATGAAGATTATAGCAGTTTTTACAGGGAATTGTACCCCATGCAATTTGAAGAGCCTTTGTTCCACATTCACTTAAATGTAGATTATCCATTCAATTTAACAGGAATTTTATATTTCCCGAAAATGGCTCAGGATTTAAACATTCAAAAAGATAAAATTCAACTCTATCAAAACCAAGTTTATGTAACCGATAATGTTGAAGGTATTGTACCAGAATTTTTAACCATGCTGCGTGGTGTTATTGATTCTCCAGACATTCCATTAAACGTATCGCGTTCGTATTTACAAGCTGATGGTGCCGTAAAAAAGATTTCATCTTACATCACCAGAAAAGTTGCCGATAAATTAAAATCGTTATTCAATACCAACCGTGAAGATTTTGAGGCTAAATGGAACGATATTAAAATCGTTATTGAATACGGGATGCTTTCAGAAGATAAATTCTATGAAAAAGCTGATGCTTTTGCATTATACCCAACAGTTGATGGAACTTACTTTACTTATGAAGAATTATTCAATAAGATAAAAGCGAATCAAACCGATAAAGATGACAAGTTAGTTATCCTTTATGCTTCAGATACAGATGCGCAACATAGTTACATTGAATCTGCAAAGGCTAAAGGTTACGAGGTTTTATTATTAGATTCTCCTATTGTTTCCCATTTAATACAAAAATTAGAAAGTACGAAGGAAAATGTTACGTTTGCTCGTGTTGATGGCGATCATATAAATAATTTAATAAAGAAAGACGAAACAAATATTTCTAAATTAGATGAAGACCAAACCAAAACTTTAGATGAATTATTAAAAGAAGTCATTCCTTCTGATAAATTCATGGTACAACTTGAAGCTATGGACAGTAACGAATCGCCTTTTACCATAACGCAACCGGAATTTATGCGAAGAATGAAAGAAATGCAAGCTACTGGTGGCGGTGGCGGTATGAATATGTTTGGTAGTATGCCAGAAATGTTTAACCTTGTTGTTAACACAAATTCTGAATTGGTTAGTGAAATTTTAAATACAAAAACCAAAAAGAAACAAGAGCGGTTAATAAATCAAAGTTTAGACTTAGCAAGACTTTCCCAAGGACTTCTTAAAGGTGAAGAGTTAACAAATTTCATTAAACGTAGTTACGAGATGATTAAGTAAGCGAAGCGTAATTCCCTCGAAGGAGAGCATCTCATGAAGCTATCTCAAAAAATTATAAACCTAAAACCACTTTGTGAAAACAGGGTGGTTTTTTTGTTATAAGTGAAACTTGCCTTTGATAGAAAAATTATAAAATTCAACAAATTTCTTTAGCAGCTTCGCTATCTAAAAACCAAATTAATTCACCCGAAGTGGGATTAACCAATGTTGCTGGATAATTTTTATAACCTACTATTTCTTTAATAATTTCTTTTACTTTTTCAGCTTTAGTAGGTCCTGTAACTAAAAAAGCAACGACCTCAGCATTATTAATAATTTTACCAGTTATAGTAATTCTATTCTGGGCAGAATCTGGATGTATGGCAACTTCACAATTTGCTTTGGAGTGCCAAATATCTATTTCATGAGGAAAAATAGATGCGGTATGTCCATCATCACCCATACCCAAAATAACCAAATCAAACTTTGGAATATCATATTTAGTTGGTAAATTTTCATCTAAAATGGTACTGTAACGTTTGGCTTCCTGCTTTGGGTTGTTTTCACCTAAAATTCTAAAGATATTTTCTTCAGGTATCGAGATTTTAGAAAGCAAATGTTGTAAAGTCATTTTATAATTACTTTCCGAATCTGTTGGGGGAACACACCGTTCATCACCCCAATACAAGAGTATTTTAGACCAATCTATATCGTCGGCAAAATGTGTTGCTAAATGATCAAAAACAATTTTCGGTGTACTTCCTCCTGAAAGTGCTACATGAAAGGCTTCTTTGTTGGTTATCAATTTTTTAAAAAAGACGGAAAAATTTTCAGCAACTAGCTGTTTTGTAGGGTATATTTTTATCTCTGCCATAGCTTTATTAACAAATTACACAAAAACCAGTATCATCTACTAATTGTTCGCCTGGGTTTCGCCAGATATTATTACCTTCCAACAAATCATTAGCATTTTCAGGCCCCCAAACACCAGCAGAATAACCATAGGTATTTACATCTTTACCATTTTCCCAGTAATTTAAAATAGGATCTACAAATGCCCAAGCTGCCTCTACTTCGTCTGCTCTGGCATATAACGTGGCATCACCTTCCATGGCATCCAATAGAAGGCGTTCGTAAGCTTGCATAATATTATTGGAATCAGATAAACTGGAATAGTAAAAATCTAAATTAGCACGATCTACTTTAAACCCTTGCCCTGGAACTTTAACTCCAAATTTTACCAAAACACCTTCGTCTGGCTGAATACGAATAATCAATTTATTATCTTTATTATTAATATTGCGTTCAGTAAAAACATGATGGTGAGGTGTTTTAAAATGAATAACAACTTCGGTTACTTTTGTTGGCATACGCTTAGCAGTACGAACGTAGAATGGAATATCTTTCCAACGCCAATTATCTACGAAAAATTTTATAGCGGCATAGGTTTCTGTCTTAGATTCTGGGTTTACACCATCTTCCTCACGGTAGCCTTTCACGGTTTTTCCGTCTATTATTGAGGCCACATATTGTCCTTTAATGGTATGGTTGTAAATTGTTTTATCATCATTCATAATACGAAGCGATTTTAAAGCTTTTACTTTTTCGTTTCGTATTTCTTGTGCTGATGAATTTATGGGTGGCTCCATCACTATTAAAGATACGATTTGCAATAAATGACTTTGAAACATATCACGTAATGCACCAGATTTATCGTAATACCCACCTCTTTTTTCAACACCAACAGTTTCTGCATTGGTTATCTCGATATGCTTTATGTAATCTCTATTCCATAGCGGTTCAAAAATGGTATTCGAAAAACGCGTTACCAATAAATTCTGCACGGTTTCTTTACCTAAATAATGGTCTATTCTATATATCTGATCCTCGTCAAAATATTTTTGCAAACCTGTGTTTAAATCTTTGGCCGTTTTAAGACTGTAACCAAATGGTTTCTCAACAATAATACGCTTCCATCCATCATTTTCCTTCGTAAGCTCTTGACTGTAAAGGTTTTTTGCAATGGTTTCATACAAACTAGGTGGTGTAGATAGGTAAAAAATATAATTATTGTCAGTTTTGTATTTTGAATTTAACTCTGAGATTCGTTTACTTAAACGCGCATAATCAGTATCATAACTATCTCCTAAATCCTCGTAAAAAAGCTTATCGGAAAACGTGCTAACAAAATCATTTTTATCTTCAGCAATGCTATCTTTTAAATAAGAACTCTCCTTAACTACTTTTTTTCTGAAATCGTCATCTGAAATCGTGCTTCTACTTGCGCCTAATACCACAAAATTATCCGGTAAATAGTTTTCTTTATAAAGACTATAAATAGCAGGTATTAGTTTTCTGGCTGTTAAATCTCCTGAAGCTCCAAAAATGACAAGCATTTGGTTCGAAATTTTATTCATAAAAGGAATCTAATTTTAGTTATTTTATTGTGTTTTAAATTAATTTAAGTGCTATATTTCGGTTAAATTAAGCATATTTTTACTTTGAACTCATCTTGACTTTTTCTATTTCCTAAAAAATGTCTGAAATTTGCCTATATTTCGTTACTTTTTTTATGCGTAGCGATAGATACTATGCCTTTCAAAAAGTATCTAATCTAAACAAATTTCAACTCATTTTCGGTTAAACACAAATAGTCAAGATAAGTTCATTAAATTATAAATCAATCGCACACTTTGTGAAAATAATAGGCATCAATCATTAAATAATAACAAAACAAATATGAAGCATAAAGATTACAATTTTGGATTAGTTGGACTAGGTGTTATGGGACGTAATTTTATTTTGAATGTTGCCGACAATAATTTTAAGGCATTTGGATATGATTTGGATCAAGAAAAAGTAGATGCCCTAAAAACCGAAGGCGATAATTTAGATCTTGTTAATGCTACAACCTCAATAGAAACCTTTGTAGATGCCTTAGCACAACCGCGAAAAATAATGCTTTTAGTTCCTGCTGGTAAAATTGTAGATAATGTTATAGAAAGCTTGTTGCCTTTTTTGGATAAAAACGACATTATTATAGATGGTGGGAATTCTTTTTTTACAGATACTGATCGTAGAGAGGCTTATTTAAAGGAAAAAGGCATTTACTTTTTTGGCTCCGGTGTATCTGGAGGAGCAAAAGGTGCTCGCAGAGGACCTAGTATTATGCCAGGTGGAAATAAAGAAGCTTACCAGCACGTGAAACCTATTTTTGAGGCTGTTTCAGCTAAATTTAATGGTGAACCTTGTGTTGCATATTTAGGTCCTAAATCTGCTGGAAATTATGTAAAAATGGTGCACAACGGTATTGAATATGGGTTGATGCAACTTATTTCTGAGACTTACGATCTTTTACGAAAATCTTGCAATCTATCAAACGACGAGCTACATCAAATTTTTGATAGTTGGAATAAAGGCCGATTACAATCATTTTTAGTAGAAATAACTGCTGAAATATTCATTCAAAAAGATGATAAAGGAACGGGGCGTTTAGTAGATAAAATTCTAGATAAAGCCAAACAAAAAGGAACAGGTAAATGGACATCCCAAAACGCTATGGATTTAGGTATACCTGTGCCATCTATTGATATAGCGGTAAGCATGCGAGAAATTTCAGCTTTAAAAGATGAGCGCATTGCTGCTGATAAATTGTATGACAGACCAACGGTTGATGCCATAAATAAAGAAGAGCTCATTGCTAATGCGGAAGAAGCATTATATTTTGCTTTTATAACTACGTATGCACAAGGTTTACACCAATTAGCAGATGCTTCAAAGGAATATGAGTATGCGCTAGACTTGTCGGTTATTGCTAAAATATGGCGTGCTGGCTGCATTATTAGGGCTGCGTTATTAGAAGATATTTCTTCTGCTTACACTAAAGATAAAAATTTAGCCAACTTATTATTGGCGCCATCCTTTGTTCCCAAAGTTCAAAAAGCAGTACCAGCTACTCGTAAAATTATAGCCTATGCTGCTAAAAATGGAATTCCGCTACCAGGTTTATCAAATTCATTAACTTATTTTGATGCTTATACCTCTAGTCATTTACCGTTGAATTTAATTCAAGCACAACGTGATCACTTTGGGTCGCATACTTATGAACGTACAGATATGGAAGGCGTTTTCCATACCGAATGGGGTAAGTAATTTTTAACTTTTTATAGCCTGTTTCAGAAAACAAATCATTGAAAATAACATCTACAAACATAGCAAAACCAACGACCATTATTTGGAACGGTAAAGAAGAAATTACTGGTATTTATAAAATGCCAACTGAAACACCTATTCATTTAGGAAAACATGATGTAAAAGGCGATGAAGTAACTGATAGAAAACACCATGGTGGCGTATTTAAAGCTTGTTATTTGTTTTCTGAAAACCATTATAGCTATTGGAAAAATTTATATCCTAATTTAGATTGGAATTGGGGCATGTTTGGAGAAAACCTTACTGTTAAAGGTTTAGATGAAACTAAAATTAGTATCGGAGACATCTATAAAGTTGGTGAAGCAATAATACAAATAACTCAACCTAGAGAGCCTTGTTATAAATTTGGAGTGAAATTTGGAAATCAAAAAGCAATAAAACAATTTATTGAACATGGTTTCCCAGGAACTTATGTTCGAGTTTTAGAAGAGGGTTTTGTTAAAACCAGTGACACTTTTAAATTGTTGAAAAAAGCTGAAAACAGTATTACGACAGCGCAGTTTTTTAAGCTGCTTTTTTCAAAAGAAAAGGATAAAAATTTAATCCGATTAATTTTAGATAATGATGCTCTCCCTGAAAGAAAAAGAGACAAACTAAAACAATTTATTTAGTCCTATGGTTTGTTCTATCTTTGCGGTAAATTATACACATGTCATTTAAAGACTTAAAACTTAACAAACCTATTTTAAGAGCAATTGCTGAGGCAGGTTACGATAATCCAACATTAGTTCAAGAAAAGACAATACCATCTGTATTATCAAAAGTAGATTGCATTGTTTCGGCCCAAACTGGAACTGGTAAAACCGCTGCTTTTGCACTTCCTGTTTTGCAATTGTTGTTTGACAAACAAGATGCATCGAAAAAAGGCAAAAAAATAAAAGTCCTAATTATAAGTCCTACTCGGGAATTGGCAATTCAAATTGCTAAAAATTTTGAAACATATTCTACTTACACCAACTTAAGAACTAGTGTTATTTTTGGCGGCACATCAATCGAACCGCAAAAAGACATTTTAAAAAAAGGCGTGGATATTTTAATTGCCACCCCTGGTAGGTTGCTCGATTTACACAAACAAGATATTCTTAATTTAGATTATGTAGAAACCTTAGTTTTGGATGAAGCCGATTTAATGCTGGATATGGGTTTTATTGATGATGTTAAAAAAATTGAACGCTTGTGCCCTGAGAGTAAACAAACACTGTTGTTTTCTGCTACGATTCCGCACAAAGTTGAACAACTTGCAAATACTATTTTAAATAATCCTGAACGTATTGAAGTTGCTCCAAATTCGTCAACATCAAAAAATGTAAACCAATTATTATATTTTGTTCCAAAAAAGAATAAAATTGAATTGTGCTTACACTTACTACGAAATACCATAAAAGGAAATATCATCATTTTCAGACGTACCAAATTTGGTGTAGATAAATTAGAAAAAACGCTTTTAAAAAATGGTTATGAGGCAGATAGTATTCATGGTGATAAAAGTCAGACTGATAGACAAAACGCACTTAATAAGTTTAAAAAAGGAGCCATTAATATTTTAATAGCAACCGATGTTGCTGCACGTGGTATTGATATTAGCAATTTAGATGCTGTTATTAATTTTGATTTACCAAATATACCTGAAACCTATGTACATAGAATTGGCAGAACTGCCAGAGCTGGTATGTCGGGTATGGCATACTCATTGTGTTCTGCAGATGAAAAAACATATGTAAACACTATTCAGCAACTCATACAATTACAGATTGATATTATTGAAGATCATCCTTATCCTTTAGATCCAAAGGCAAAACCTATTGTTCACAAATCCAAAAAAGCGGGTAGTAAACATAGAAAAGGACGTAAAAGTGAAGCATCTAAAAAGAAAAAGAAACGCTGGTATTAATTTATTCAATTGAAACATTTTAAGCTTCAAGTTGCTTATCAAAATAGTGTTTTAAAAAAGGTATTTGTATGCTAAACATAATTCCAAAAAGCACCAAAGCATAAGTAACTATTTTTGGTATTGAAAGTCCTAATAAGGTATTAATTAATTTATTATTCGAAATAATGCTATAATCGATAGTATTAAACCAACTTGAAGAGTTTAAACCTTCTTTAAATATTACATAACCTACAATAGCTAGAAAACTTATTGAAATTAAAAGCCATACTGTTTTAGAAATGAGAGGCTTATAAACTAGAGTTTTACTAGGGCTTAATGCATTCACTTGAGACATTACAGCATTAGTAAAGTTAAAGGACGGACTTTCAATTTTAGCTTTTTTAATTACTTTTTTAGATAAATTATCTAAATATTTATTTGCGTTCTCTTTCATGTGTTTATAATTATTGTTTTTTATTGGTCACCCCGATTGTTGTCGGGGCAAGCTATGCGACATCCATTTAATCATTTCCTTGGGTATCAAGTTTTAGTTATGGATGTTTCATAATGTTCAATTATTTCTGGTTCTAACCGCCGTTTCAAAATAGTTGCTAACTTTTTTCGACCTCTAAATATTTTAACTTTCACATTATTAGGCGTTAAATCAACAGCTTTTGATATTTCATCTAAAGATAATTCATCAAAATAATATAAAGTTAACAGAAAACTATCTTCACTAGGCAGTAAGGCAATACAATCTTGTATAGCTTTATTTTGTTCTTGTTGTTCTAAATTATGTAAGGCGTTATCTATCGTTTTTAATTGATGTTCAGTAAATTCATCTATGGCAACATCATTTAAATGTTTCCTGTTCTTTTTCAATCTATCTAAACTCGTATTATACGCTATTTTATAAATCCATGTTGAAAATTTAGAATCCCCTTTAAATTTACTTAACGATTTGTAAGCCTTTATAAAGGTGTCTTGAGAAACCTCTTCTGCTTCTTCCCTATTTTTTAACATCCTTAGGGTTAAAGTATATACCAAATCTTTGTAACGTTCTACTAATACAGAAAATGCATTAGTATCGCCTTCAATTATTTGGTTGATATAGTGTTGATCGTTGATGGTCATTTTTAAAGTAAGACGACTTAATATCGTTTTAGGTTACAAGACATTTTAAAAAATTATTCTAAAAAAGTGTAACCAAAGTTTAAACTATATCGTCATAAGCTATGAACACATTAAAAATAATCAATTAAAAACAAACAGTTATGGAAGGAATTTTAATACCAATCAGTCTTTTTGCGGCAATTTTCGGAATGGTTTATCTTTATTTATCTACAAGAAACAAAGAACGTTTAGCACTTATTGAAAAAGGTGCTGATGCAAGTATTTTTATGAGAGGAAGAAGTCATACTGCCCCTATCTGGAAAGTACTTATTTTAAATCTTGCCCTTTTATTAATGGGTATTGGTGTTGGTGTATTTATTGCAATGCTTTTAAGTGAATACACAACTTTAAATGAAGATGCTATTTATCCAGCAGTTATTTTCTTTATGGCAGGTGTTGCCTTATTTATTGGTTTTAAAATGACTAAAGATTTAGATAAAGAATAAAGAAACGGAATTAATCAAAAAACGATAAAAACTGTTTTCATTATTTGAGAGCAGTTTTTTTATTTAATTGGAAAGTCAAAGTAAGTATTCGGAAAAGGTTCTCCTCTTAAAGTGAAATGCCACCACTCTTTGGGGTAATTTCTAAACCCATGTTTTAGCATGATATTTTGCAACAATTGCCTATTGGCTTTTTGCTCTTTTGTAATTCCATTATAATTTACCCAAGAGGCTTCACCAAAAAAATCATAAGGACTACCCATATCCAATGGGATTCCTGTATTACCATCAATTATGGTTAAATCTAAAGTACTGCCTCTACTATGGCCCGATTTGGAAGCAATATAACCTGCTTCAAATAAATTTTGCTTACTTACATTAGGATAAAACTGATGTTTATTGATGGTGTCATTTAAATCCCTTGCCCATTTTACAAAGTGATTAACTGCACGTTGCGGGCGGTAACCATCATAAACCTTTAAACATAAATTCTGATTTTGCAATTCTTCATGAACTGATTTTATCGCCTTTGCTGTTGGCAACGTAACAATTAATTTGTGTTTACGGTAACCATCAATTGGCATTCCAACAAAGTTATTTGAACCATGGTACCTTAATTCCACATCCAAATCTGGAATACTATCACTTACCTCCACAAAACCTTCTGGCAACTGAGCAAAAGTTTTTAAACACAATACACTGAAAAAAATAATTAACTGATACTTCATTTTAATTTTGAATTATGCTAATTTAGAAAATAAAAGAATATGCTTTTTGAAAGTAAGATTAATTTAAGAATGAAAGATGCAGATATTACTTATTATCCAAAATTTTTTAGTACAGTTGAATCTGATTTTTTGTTGGAAAAACTTCTTAAAAACACGAATTGGCAACAAGATACCATAACTGTTTTCGGAAAAACCCATTTACAACCACGCTTAACAGCCTTTTATGCTGATAATAACAAACCCTACAAATACAGTAATATTATAATGCAACCGCATGAATTTGATGGTGAATTACTTAAAATTAAAAACACCATAGAAACTGAACTCAATATAAAGTTTACAAGTTGTTTAGCTAATTTATACCGAGATGGAAAAGATAGTAATGGTTGGCACGCCGATAACGAAAAAGAATTAGGAAAAAACCCAATAATTGCCTCTGTTAGTTTTGGAACTGAAAGAGCTTTTCATTTTAAACATCGATTTAATAAAAATTTAAAACAAAAACTAACATTAGAACATGGGAGCTTATTATTAATGAAAGGTAAAACGCAAGCCAACTGGCTGCACCAAATTCCGAAAACAAAAAAGGAAATAGAAAAACGAATTAATTTA
>TARA_R110002049_G_scaffold14382_1_pt1 | contig 19767 bp, 21 predicted proteins | sample TARA_R110002049 | Tara Oceans TARA_R110002049 (sample SAMEA4396941) | marine metagenome | biome: Polar Biome; feature: [SRF] surface water layer (ENVO:00010504); material: water (ENVO:00002006), including particulate matter (ENVO:01000060) such as... | depth 5 m | reverse complement strand
TACTGGCGTTCAAACCGTTATCTTTAAGTTAGGTGATGATGGCTCAGTTTCTGACGATGCTGCGTATTATCTTGACGAATTTAAATTATTTTCTGATATAGAGGGTACAACAATACAATTTGAAGATAACTTTGAAGGTTATGCTGAAGGCGACTCGTTAGATGATGATAATGCATCATCACCTTATAATTCAGCGACTGCTGAAGCGGTTGTTGCTAAAAAAGCAAAATAGCATTTAATTATTAAGTTGAGAATAAAAATAGCGCTTTAATGGCGCTATTTTTTCATAAACGATAACGTTTAATTTAACGCTAATTGCCTAAAGCCGCGAATAAGTAAATACGATAAATAACAACGATAAATAAAAATTAATATACAGGAGTGCTTTATGTTTAAAGCTGTATCTACCCTTTCTCTTGCTTTGCTGATAACCGGCTGTGCGAGTACATCTAATGTTCCTGCTGGAAAATTTGATCTCTCGCATTGGAAAATCACTATTCCGTTAGACCGAGATAACAATGGTAAGGCTGATGATATCGACACTAAGGCATTACAAAGTTATCAACACCCTGATTTTTTCTATATTGATGCCAATGGTGAGATGGTATTCACCTCACCGAATAAAGCGGTAACAACACAGGCATCATCTAACACCCGTAGCGAATTAAGACAAATGATCCGTGGATTAGACACCTCAATTGGTACTAAATCATACAGTAACAATTTTGCTATTGCTGCGCATCCAGATGCGGCTTACTTTAATCAAATAGGTGGCAGATTAGACGCAACCTTAAAAGTAAACCATGTTGCTAAAAGCGCCAAACATCCGAAAAAACCGGCTTATTCTGTGGTAGTTGGACAAATTCATGCCGGAAAAGATAAAGAAGTTATTGCACAAGGCAAGGGTTTTGGCTGGGGCAATGAACCGATAAAAATTTATTACAAAAAATGGCCAAATCACAATACAGGGTCTGTGTTTTGGACCTATGAACGCAACCTAGCTAAAGATAACCCCGATAGAACTGACATCGCTTACCCTATTTGGGGTAACACTTGGGAAAACCCAAATGATCCAAAAAATTCAGGTATCGCGCTAGGTGAAGAATTTAGCTACACGATAAACGTTGTTGGCAATCTCATGAAACTAACATTTACTCAAAAAGATAAAAACACTGTTAGCTATGATATTGATCTTTCAAATAATATCGATGCTTATGGCAAGCTAGATGAAAAGGATAACAGCGCAGGTTACAGCGGTGATTGGCTCTATTTTAAAGCCGGAGCTTATAACCAATGCTCAACCAAAGATGCTGATGGCATTTGGTATGCGGGCTGTGCCGGTACGGGTGATTGGGCAATAGACAAAGCAAACGGCGATTATACTAGCGTATCATTCTCAGTACTGACATTGAGCGAAACAGCGACAAAAAACTAGCAACAAAGAAACAGCTAACAAAGGCATTATCTAACGTAGATAATGCCTTTGCTACGTAATGACAGCTTTGATTTTAATCTAACGCCGATCTAAAAATTAAGTCACCTATTTTTAAGTTCTGCCATCTAGGCTGACTTACTTCAACATCATTATTTAATAGAAAGTCTTTTATAAACTTACTATCGTTTGGGTTGCTCGTTTGCATATATTGTGGCTGCCACTGATTGTCCTCTAAAAACCAAAGAGTAGCGGAAGTAGAATAATTATTTTCTTCAATAACAATATAGTCTAATTCACTATCAGCATTTAAATCTTGGCCGATAAAGTAATAGTTATTACCTCGATAAGTAGCCCATTCATTTTTAAGTTTATCACCATAAACCTCCTGAATTAACGCCTCTGGAAAATCACTTTTATTAGGCCAATAAGTCACTAACTTATTGAAATATTCAGTGTTAAATCATCTTCGGCTATGTTTTCATGATTGATAAACATTCTATCGATCATCACGGCTTTTTCAGGTGCGGAAACTATCAACTCTGTTTTTAGCTCTTGTAACGCCAAATTGCCTTGTCGACCTAATGAGTGATCAAAATATTGATAATCAAACTTATCATAAGATATTTTGCCATCATGCAACCTTGATCATTGACTAGCTGCAGCAATGCTTTGAAAATTGAGCAGTGGTGAGTTAACCAGTAGCATAAATACCAGCACGACAATTCCCATAGATATATTCACTGTACTGAGTATCTCTAACCAAGCATCTCGTTGCTTAATAATGCCCACTAAATACCCGACGCCAGTAAAACACAAATAAGCACAGCCCAACAACGGTCAACCGTTAAGCCATACTGGTCAATACGAAGCCAATTTCCATACAATGAAATAAGGCTATAAATAGGTAGTACCGCAACACCAATAAAAATTAATCGGTGCAAAATATGATGGTAAGGACGTTCATGTGAAGCATCTTGATAAACCGTATTGACAAAAAATAGCGTTAACGCCTGAAGCCACATGACTAACATGCTTCCGGTACCGGTTTGCCAAAGCGTGTCTAAGCCGGTAAAAGGCAGTGTGGCTAAAAACCCTAAAGAAACAACGGTTAATGCTGGTAGCAAAAATTTAATCAAGGTTTGGAGTATGGCACTAAAACAACGATTGATTCAGCATTAAATTAGCGTATTCTGCGTAATTAAATACTTATTTATTTGGAAACTTTACTTTGAATAAAATTGCACAAGGCTTTTTGTTGCTATACGTTGTTTTTAGCTTATCTGGCTGCATTGCGGTTACTGTTGTATCTACCGCGGTAGGTGTCACTACAACAGCTATTGGTGGAGCTATCGACGTTGTCGATGCCGTTACTCCAGATATTATGGATGACGACGATGATGAACAAACAGAAGACAATGGTAACGACAACGGAGAAGGTTAGACGAGTAAATATATTTAAGCTTTCAACTCAACAAGCTTATCTATTACACCTTTAATTGAGACCTTAGGGTAATGCCCTATTATTATCCTATGGTCATTTTATTGAATTTAAAGCGGTATTGCCAAACTGCTTTTCCTTTTGTAGAGCCAGCACTAATGAAGAAGCTTATCTGCAGAACAACTTATCAAGTCCCCCTGATAACGTAAAATAGAAGTCATGACAACTTTTACTCTATATCCTTCATAGGGAAGTATTACCGATAATTACATCGCCAGAAAATACCCATGGCTATTTTCGCCACCACTGTCGTATCTGACCTATTTAATGTTTTTTGCTTGCCTTGGATTATTAATACGTTATCTGGTAAAGTCCGCGATTAGCATAGATCTATTCCATGGATGTTAATCAATAAAAATCATGAATAATAAAACACCAGTGAACACCAACGGACAACCTACAATTTTGTGGCACGATTATGAACACCCCCTTGTTTTTAAAGGGATAGAGCAACAATCTCGCTCATGGGCTCACACGTGGAGTCACATCGAATTTTCACTACCATTTTGCTTATAATATACCGCGATAAAGCTAATTATCACTACCCCTTTCCCGTATTGTTTACTCCATCTAAAAATTTAATTTAACTTACTTAATTAGCTAAGACCTTTTATGTCTTAGTTGCCAGCTAAACTCATGTTTTAAAAGTGAGGTGGTAGCAATGAATAGAACTCAATTACGAGATAATAAAGGCAACTTAACTGGTTGGATTGAAACAGTACATGGTGGTAAAAAGCAAATAAGGGACAGCAGAGGCACATTACTTGGTTGGTATGAAGCTAGTAGTGATAAAACTACCTGCGCGAGAACAGGTCGTTGGATTAGTATGGGGGAGCAATTGACGGCTTTGCTGTAATTAAACAGGTGAGAATAAAGACACTTGAGGCAAATGTTTTTTTATTAACGTTTGAACAGTTGGGTCATCATCAAAGAGAGCATCAACTTGTTCTGTTCTACATGCTATAACTTTTTGGTAAAGCAATAGTTCTGGCCCTTCAAGTTCATCTGGTAAATCAAAATAAACATCCCCACTCCAATCACAAAAATAAATTGCTGAAAACTTAACATCTAAGTTCCCAAGTAATATCGTAGTCGCTTCAATTGATTCTTGAGTATTAGAGCGTGAAGTAACAATTATGACATCATGCTTATGACTCAGTTGAGAAAAAAATAGAGGGTATTTGGTAATGGTGTCATCTATATCTAATGCTATTTTCATTATTTACCCTTAATGTAGGTTTATCTGGCATTTCTTAATGCAATATTTGACAATTCACCATTTCTAAATTCGCGTAGCTAAGTATGCAGAAATCCCACTAAAAATAAATTCGAATCTGAAAGGGCACGTAACTTAGCTGTCATAACGCTTAAGTGATAGATGACCTGTGATAAAACAGGTCGCTGGACTGGTATGAGTAAGCAACTGACGGTTCTAATATATTAATTATACTATTCATAAACCCTAATAATCATGCTTGTCATTAGATACGACATAATTTCGCCACTCTCCCTTGCCTCTGCCTATAGAGAATAGGAACTCTTCAGCTATTTCAGGAGATTCCGCATATCCAATTAAATTAGCTAGCTCTTCAACTTTATTACAAAAGAAATCATAAGTTGATGCAGTATTTGTATCTTTAACTAAACGTCGATACTTACCATTTTTTTCTAAAACAGAATTAAGTTTTATACATTGGGTGCCTAAAAGAAGGTTCATTGAACGAGCAGTCCATTGATCCATAATATAGCCTCGACACCTTTCTTTCGTTTCAATATCAAAAACATTCTTTTTGGATAAGAAAAAAATTAACTTTGTAAAATATGCTGGTCCCATCCCTTTTAATTTATTTGCTGCTCGCAACTCATCAAATAACTGATAAGATTTTGATCGGCTAATGTTAGTAAAACGAATATTCTCAGCTACACTTTTCCATTCCTCCCAGTCAGACATAGCCATTATGGCGTGTTTACGGTTCATCCCTCCCCAAGCTAATATGACAACACAGCAGTTGAAAGTATTGTTATCATCGTTTGCAATGAAATCAAACACATCTTCTCTGCTCATGGTTTTTTCAGGAAAACAATCAACATCTAGGTCAATACCCTCGCTTTTAAGGTACTTACCATATTTTTTAATATTCCCACCTGCCCAACCACCAAGAGTTAACGTTGGTAAAGTCGCATTAAGCGCACTTAAGTGTTTACCGTCAAATATATTATTTTTTATATCTAAATTTTGTAATATGTTTTTTCGAGGGCTATTAAAAGTTACTTTTCTCTTAATAAGTTTTGCAGTAACCATTTTATTTTCAGCACCAGACTTTAGACCATAAAGTCCTTTAGAAAAACGAACATATAATGGTTTGGCTCCTTGTTTTACATGGAAACCACAGTCAGAGCCATCAGCATCAACTCGTAAGTTTGAAAGGTTAGTTGTGATTGTAGATGCCTTGTAAACACCATTTCCAATTAGATAACTATCAGTTTTTTCACATAAATTATATTTCAAATCTTTAGCTTTAAATTCTTCAGGTATTTTATTAGCTTGAATATCCAAATGTATATCGTCAAATAAAGACATTAATAACCTCATCAATTAATTTAAAAAGTAATACCCTTTGTGTTAGATAAAAAATCCAGTTCAAATGAATTCAAATGTTCTAGTTATGAACCATTTCTCTCCAAGCTTCATATAAAAACACCATAGCGACAGTATCAGTCTCGCAATAGCACAACAGCGCTTTTTTCAATTCTTCACGTTCATAGTCACTCATATGAGTAAACTGTAACCTTGCATAAGCAGTTAACGCTAGACCACCATTATTTAACTCAGTACCTTCTGATAGCAATTCAACGTCATGGTCGGTTATATCAGAAAACATTTTAGGTAAATGCTTGTATGGGTCTTTTACTTTACCTTGTTCATCAAACTCAATCCAAACTTTTTCTTTAAAGTTCAGGCTGTTAATTGAATCAGTGACAACTGCACCACCATAAATGGGTTTGCTATATTTCTTTTGCAAATACTGTGAGCTATTTAAAATGGCAGGTAGTACATATTTAATCGAATTTGAGCCATTCGTTGCTGGGTCGTAATAATACTTTTTAACCAGGTCAAGCATATCTACCATGCAACGTTCACCACGCCAGTTTTCTTTACTGCTATTGGTTGAACGCGTAATGGTTTTTATAAACTCACAAAGTTCGTTTCTGTCTAACTCACTTGAATTATTCAATTGCCTATAAATCATATTCAAGTATGAGTTTTCATGTGGTGAGTACATGAATATGGTGCCCAGATCATTTTCAAGCTGTGCTTTTAAAGCACGAACAAATTCAAAATTAGGGAACTCCCCTTTTGCGGTATTTAAAAACTCACCTGCATGTTCAATTCGTCCATCAGCGTGAGCTATGTGATGTGAAAATTGAAATGCTATTCCTTCATAAGGGCTCATGCCTTTGTAAAATGGTATGGCTACCGCACTGGTTTCAAAATCGATAAAGTGCAATGGGTAAGTCCAACTAGCCATCACGTTACGCATACTCTCGGTATCAAAATAAATGCTTGAATCGTTACTCTGTTCTTTCTCTACTTGCAGCCATTGACGCTCTTTAGGTGTTAGCATAGTGGTTTTATTTTCTACATCGCCTATATGTTCTGGCTCAACATCAACAAGTTTAATAACACCCTGCTCTATACACTTATCAGCACCTCTAAAGTTCCAAATATCAAGTACAGTTTTGTCGTTAAAATCGCTATCAGACCAATGTAACTGTTCTTTCCAACAAGCTCTGAAGCCACTTAGCTTTCCATTTTTCTCATCAGCCGCTGAGCATTGAAACTCACACGTTTTACACTTCTTTTTGATAACCGGTGCTATTTTCTGGTCTTCTTGGTAAAACTTAGCAAGTGCCGTAATGTTATCTTTGAATGAATGGGCTGGCATTCCTGTGGTTAATTCGGTGTCGTATGCAAGTTGCACTGCTTTATCAACATTTACTTTAACTAATAGTTTATTAGATAAGTCTTCTTTGGTAAGACTTGATGACACTGACACCCCTTTCCGATTATGCTCATCTTTAGCTAAAACAAATTTTTGATTAAGACCATCGGTTGCACAAGTTGCCGTTTTATCTACTAGCATTAAGTAGCTACTGACAGTTGACTTTGGAAAGGCATTTTTTAAAACATGTTTTTGAAAGGCAACATCAAAAATGTACGGCTTCCATTTTGAATCAAGCTTGTCACCTTTTTTATTATGAAAGTCACCATTTTCTTTTGTTGAATAAGATTTCGCTTTTACTTCGATTAATTCAAAGTGATTACCTTTTTTAACTAATACATCAATACGAATAAACAAGTTATTAAAACGAATAGCGGGTTCAAATATTACCACTTCATCGAGCGCTAATAGTTCTAGTGTTTGCTTTTCAGCTTCATCGTAGTCAAGTGTGGTAATGTCAAAACCATTTGGGTAATACTGCTTAGCTAATTCGCCAACTTGATGACCACCATCAGCAAGGGCTGCTAAGAATGGGTCATCTAGCATGGTGTTGGGGTATTCTTTTTTACCTGTATAGAAAAGCTTGGTTGGGCATTCCGTTGCCATTTTGAAACGAGATTTAGTTAAGTAGCGAGGTTTAGTCATTTGTACATCCATTTGTAGTTAACAGTTCAAGCATCATTATAATGATTAGTGAGACACGGCTTGTCTCACCTGTACAATTAAAACCTCTCGTCTATTTCTTTAAGCTTCTCTATGTTTCCTGTTTGTTCATGAGGGCTTCTACTGATAACAGGCACACTATCAAATTCATCTGAGTACAACTTCGATAAGTTATCTGCCCTACGTTTCATTTCTTCTCTCAAGAAGTCCGGTTTAATGACCTCCATTGAGTCAGCAAAGCCACTTAAGAAGTTAGCGATGGTAAATGGGTCAGGTCCTTGTTTATCTTTAGAGAAATGATCTGGGACTTTAATTGTTGATTTAATTATCCATGAATCATCAGCTTCATGTTCTGCTTCTTTGAAGTTATGACCAAATCGAACACTCTTAAAGTAATCTTTAACACTAACGTTAACTCTCGCTTCAAACTTATAACTTTTTTCATAGGTATTGAAATCAACATGTTCAAACGAATAATCAGATGACTGTTTAATATCCCTAAGGCGAGCTACCTCAAATGTTTTTACACAATTTAATTCATGAACATGGGCTAAAACCATTACTTTATGATTCACATATTGAATTTTCTGAAGTGACAAAAAAACTGAACTAGGCATTATCCCTTTATGTAATGTTTCATAGGTTGCTTGTATAACATATTGCTTATTCAATGCATCATAAGTCTTGTCCCAATCTTGCTCATTGCCAATAACAATTTTAGGATTAGGGCTAACCTCAAAACCTGACGGATGAAACTGCAATTTTTTTTGCCAAAATTTAGCTGCATGTAAATCGTCATTCGCTTCATCCATATCCGCTTCAAGACTTTCAATAATGCTTGGAGGAAGGAACTCTTTCAAATATTCATCAACAAATTGAAATGCTATTGCCCTCGCCATCAACCTATCTTCAGATATTTCTTCGCGACCTAACGCCACATTTTTCAATGGGCTACTTGCCCAATAATAATATGCTTGTTGTCCTCGTCCTTTTGGTTTTTCCTCAATCAAAATCATTAAACCTGTTTCCAAATCGGAGCCAAGTTCTTTAATCATTCGACGTATTTCTCGTCTTACTTCTTTTTTGAAGTCAGCAACAACTAGATGTTCATCTTCACGAATAAACTCAGGGTGCTCTATGATTTGGGCAATAGTTAACTTCTCATCTTCTCCTACCCCGATGATTCGTTTTATTGCATCATTGTAACAAGCGTACGTTCTAGACATTCTGATTTCCTTGAATAAGAGGCTGACTTTTAACTAAGCTTTTTTTAGTTAATAATTTATGTACTATTGAATAAGTAATAATTGATAAAACAATCCCTATACCACTACCTAATGCAGAGCACAGGTAAGTCAGCATAAATTCATCACTCATCACAAATACTTTGATATAAAGCATATTAGACAATGAAATGAACCATGCTAAAGAAAATGCCCCAACACAGTTCTTATCACGAACTAATTGAGAGTTTATGCCAAGCATGTAAACCGTTAATAACGAACCAAAAAACACCGTAATATATTCCATCGCAACCTCAACAATAATGATTTATATGTTCATTGTAAACACCGACTAGGACATGCTTTGTCTTACAATAAAATTGAACAGGAATTCAGTGATTCTCAGTACTAATCTCCAAGAATGATAGGAATTTGGTTATATCGTTGAGCGCTAAGCCAAGCTCATCTTTTTGGAAGTCGTCTGCTTTATCAAATGAGGCTAAAGTAGCTTCTAAAAGGCCATTAGTAAGTTCTTGAGTGAGATACAACTCTCGTTCAGATAGTTGATATGAAGACTGTTCAGTCAGTTTTTGAATTACTTCTTTGATTTCAGCAAATAAAGTCTTCTCTTGCCACATATCAGGAGTAAGCCAAAGGCTTAGCACGTAAATGACCTTTGCATTCCCTGTATAATGAGTCATATCACTTTTCATATAAATGTCCCTTTACTTCAATTTACTGTTGTTTTTATGTCGAGTAGTATCACGATTGGTCTTTTTATCCATATTGTTAGCAAAGGCTTCATCTAAGTTAATACCAAGCTGATTTGCTAAACACACGACAATAAACAGCACATCGGATAACTCGTCAGCAATGGCGGTTTTAATGCACTCTGGTTTTTCACCTTTTTTAAAACTTTGTTCCCCATACTCACGACCTATTAAACGAGCTACTTCTCCTACTTCTTCAATTAAGTTTGATAAGTTAGTTAACTCACTAAAATATCGAACACCCAAGGTACTAATCCATTCATCAACTATATCGAACACCCAAGGTACTAATCCATTCATCAACTTCTTGCTGTACCACTGATAACAATGCTTGCTTATCAATTAGTGCTTGAGAGGATTTAAAGGTTTCAGCGCCCGAAATGTCATCTACTGTTAATTCATCATGCTGCTTTAAATAAATTTGATCTTCGTGATCTGTTAGCAATTGTTCAAAACAATGAGCAAAGTATTCAAAGCACTGATTTGGAGAACCTTCACAATTAAATGTATCAACGACAACATCATCTTGATTAATCACTGATGCTTTATAAAGGCAATGCTGATAATTCATTGAAGATAGTGCTACTGGCTTCATAGTGCAGTTGGTAATGGCTAAAGTGTACTTACCAGACAAACTGTTAAGAACACCAGTAGTAGCCAGCAAAATATTAGCTTCTTTTTGGTACTCAGGTTTAATGCGGTGTAAAAAGTAATCTTCAGATACTTGATTATTGAACGTATTCATAAGTGCCTTATTCGTTGATATAAACTAATTTGAAATCATTATACTCACCACTAAGACACTTTTTGCCTCAACCTTCTAATTCCTCTATATCTCTCCAAACTAATTAACTCACGACAGATTAACGGTAATCTATTTTCTAACTCATATAGCCTTACTAAGTCGCCCCAATAACATATATCGTAATCAGTTTGTTTTTTACCTGAAAAAGTTTCATTAATAAATTTATATAAATGGAATTCATATTCACTGTAAGAGCTAAGTGTCTTATATTCAGCAGGTAAACGAGACTTCAAGGCAATGATACCTTTATTCAAATCAATCAAATTTACATCTTTATGTTTTTTATTAACTTTAAGATCTAAGTCAAATCTCAATTGGCTCAACCTTCTAGGTAAGTCATGTTTGATTTCGTAGCACTCAACTGCTGCCATCCATGTAAGGTATTCAAATCCCTCCTGCTTGCCCTCAGTTAGCTCTTGTTCTAACAAGTCCTCCCCACTAAAGACATTCAGGTGCTGAACAATGACTTTGTATAAGTGCTTCTCATATTCTTCAACATTGTTAATTTGCTTACCTTCGGCTCTAACCTTAAAATAACTCAGCATTTCTGCTCTAGCTACATCATTTGAAACTTGCATAGTGCTCGCCTTCTTTTAGTAAATTAGCTTTTTAAATACTGCAATTTGTAAACATTCAGAACATTGAATAAAAATGGGCTGAAAATAAGGCGTGCGGAACAAAGTAAAGGATATAACTTCGTAAAACATGTGACGGTCTGTTGCTAATACTTAAAGCAAGCTTATGCATTTCGGCTTCTGATAACTCTTTCCAACTGTATGCTTCTACGATATCAAGTTCGCGTATTTCTTCGGCCCTGTCTTCCCACATTTCATACCACTCTTTCATGCTGAAATATAAAAAAATCACAAAACTAATAATCACTCCTGATATTTCACTTTCCAATGGAGTTAATGCAAATAAAATTAGCCCTATTACCAAACAGCCATAGCAATAGAAAAAATTAACAACCCAATGTAACATTGGCGCAAGCTGTAAGTTTGCCTGTGGTATTTTGTTGCTACGCCTCTCCATAGCCCCCAGACCTTCCAACGCTTTAACTGTATAAATTGTTTTAATAACTTTATTCATGCCACTCTCCAGATTGAATTGAATATCGAATAAGCCGACATGTGATATATGAGCCACTCATAATCAAGTCGAATTGATAAAATCATTATAAGGAATGGTAAGACACTGGTTGTCTTGGTTTTATTAGTTCGGAGATGGTAGCTAATAAAACTAATAGGAACGGTTAAAATTAAATTTGCTACGAAGCAGTTAACCCTGATTTATATAACTTGATTTGTTAATATTAATTATTGAAGGTAAAGTTAAAAATAAAATATAGTAGGAATAAATTGAATTCAAACACACAAACAATTTACTGGCACGATTATGAGACATGGGGTATATCGCCAAAATTTGACAAGCCATCACAGTTTGCCGGTATTAGAACCGATCTTGATTTAAATATTATTGGTGAGCCTGAGATGTTTTATTGTCAGCCGCCACAAGATTATCTGCCGCAACCCGAGGCCTGTTTAGTCACAGGCATTACACCACAAAAAGCATTACGCGAGGGGTTAACAGAGGCAGAATTTGCTGATCGTATTCATGGTTTATTTTCTCAACCTGACACTTGTGTTGCCGGTTATAACAGTATTCGCTTTGACGATGAAGTGACACGTTACTTATTTCATCGCAATTTTTACGACCCGTATGCACGTGAATGGCAAAATGGTAACAGCCGTTGGGATATTATCGATATGGTCAGGGCTTGCTATGCCTTGCGACCAGAAGGTATTGAGTGGCCAACGGTTGAACGCGATGGCGAACAAGTGGTAAGTTTTCGTTTAGAGTTGCTAACAAAGGCTAATGGTATTAGCCATGAAGCTGCCCATGATGCAATGAGTGATGTTTACGCCACCATCGCAATGGCAAAGTTGATAAAAGAAAAGCAACCTAAGCTATATGACTTTATTTTCAACTTAAAAAACAAAAAACAAGTAGCTGAATTAATTGATGTTTATAATATGACACCGATTGTTCATACCTCAAGTAAAGTGTCTTCTGCGCATGGTTGCACAAGTTGGTTTGCGCCGGTTTGTTATCATCCAATAAACAAAAATGCGGTTATTACGGTTGATTTGGCACGTGATCCTACGCCGTTATTTGAGTTATCGAGCGAAGAAATCAAAGCACGTTTATATACCCGTTATGACGACTTAGCAGCAGACGAGTTACCGATCCCGGTTAAGTTAATTCACTTGAACAAATGCCCTGTGGTTGCGCCGGCAAAAACATTGTTACCTGAAAACGCTGAACGCTTAGCGATCCCGCGTGAGCTTTGTTTAAATAACTTAAAACGCTTAAAACAACATGCAGAGCTTAGAGATAAGTTAACCGATGTGTTTGCTGAGAGTGACTTTGGTGATGAACCCGTTGAAGCAGAGTTTGCGCTCTATGGTGGCAAGTTTTTCTCTCATAGCGATAAAGCACAAATGGATATATTACACCAGCTACCACCAGAGCAATTAGGCACACACCCTTTTCAGTTTCAAGATGAGCGTTTAAGTACGCTATTGTTTAGTTATCGGGCACGAAATTTCCCATTAACCTTAACCGATAGTGAGCAAAAAAAATGGCAAGCACATTGTCAAAATCGTATTCAACATGGTAGTAAAGGCTTATTGAGCGCAGATGAGTTCATGATGAAGTTAGAGAACTTGGCATTTGAATATGAGAACAACACCGAAAAAATGCAATTGTTGAAAGCATTATTTGAATATATCAATAAATAACCTCAACAGACGATTGCTGATATGGGAGGTACTCAACACTGTACCTCTCATCACTGAAAACACTTATTATCCACCCTACTTCAGTAAAATAATATGCCTAGTTACTTGTCGTAATTCATTACTAGACATAGTTAGGCATAGCTACAAGTAACTTAATATCCCAAAACATTTCAACCTTACTAAGGTTTATTACACCTTAAGTCACGAATAAAATTTATCTGCCACAAGCGACTATATTTGAGCAAAAGTGATTGAATATATGCTATAAATATTAACAACATAAACTGTAGTAGATTGAACAATATGAACAAAGTATCTTTTATTGGCTTAGGTGTTATGGGCTTTCCAATGGCGGGTCATTTACAGAATGCTGGCTATCAAGTCACCGTATATAATCGCAGCCAAAATAAAGCTGAAAATTGGGTTAAACAATATGGCGGTGCTATGGCGAGTACTCCGGCCAAAGCAGTAAAAGATAGCGACATTGTTTTTGTCTGTGTCGGTAATGACGACGACCTACGTCAAGTTGTATTAGGACCAAATGGTGCATTTGCAGGCATGAAAGCAAAAGCTATTTTGGTTGATCATACAACGGCATCAGCAAGTGTTGCCCGTGAACTAGCGCAAAAAGCGGCGGCTATTGATTTAGCTTTTCTCGATGCTCCTGTTTCAGGCGGCGAAGCCGGTGCCGTTAATGGCCAGTTAACCATTATGGTGGGCGGTGAAAAAAATATATACGCCCTTGCTGAAAGCGCAATGCAACCCTATGCAAAATTTAGCAAATTACTTGGCCCGGCCGGTAGTGGACAATTAGCTAAAATGATGAACCAAATTTGTATTGCCGGTGTTGTTCAAGGCTTAGCTGAAGCTTTACATTTTGGTAAAAACGCAGGATTAGATTGCGAGCAAGTCGTTGAAGTTATTAGTCAAGGTGCAGCAGGCTCTTGGCAAATGGATAATCGCCATAAAACCATGATAAAAGGCGAATATGATTTTGGTTTCGCTGTCGACTGGATGAGAAAAGATCTTGATATTGCATTGAGCGAAGCCAAAAACAACGGCTCTACACTGCCATTAACCGCACTCGTTGATCAATTCTATGCTGATGTACAAAAAAATGGCGGCAGTCGTTGGGACACTTCAAGTTTACTGACACGCCTATAGCAAAAAGCCACGTCGCTATAGACTTAGCAACCAGCAACCAGCAACCAGCAACCATGGAATAATAATTCTAGTGCGTGAATCTTGTTAATCTCACGCATTTACCTTATGCTGTTTTTAACATTGATCCGACCAGTTAACGATAATGACAAATAAAATTTACACGTTTGGTGCGACTAATTATAAAAATGAAACCATTGATTTTACTAAGTATAAAGGTAAAACATTACTGATCGTCAATACGGCAAGTGCTTGTGGATTTACACCACAATATGCTGGGTTAGAAACTTTATACCAAGAATATAAAGACAAAAACTTTGAAATATTAGCTTTCCCTTGTAACCAATTTGGTAAACAGGAAAAAGCTGAAAATAGTGAGATTAAAAAGTTTTGTGATCTGAACTTTAATATTTCATTCGAGCTGTTTAGTAAAATTGAAGTTAATGGCAACAACGCACACCCGCTATACCAACATTTAAAAACTCAGGCGCCTGGCATTTTAGGCAGTAAAAGTATTAAATGGAATTTCACCAAGTTCTTGGTTAATAATCAAGGTGAGGTAATAAAGCGTTATAGTCCAACAACTAAACCGGCCGACATTGCCAATGATATCGCCGCAATACTTTAATCACCTTTGCATCTTCAGTGTTCAAACAAAACGGCAATTAATATACAATTGAGTAACACACCATTGATAAACGGTTTTGTTACTCACCGTAGTGAGTAATGCTAAGCAGACAAAACCACACTTTTTACTTTAAAGCTCATCACAATATGTTTCAGGTTTAGATTACTTGATTCCCAACAAGTAATTTTAATTCCTAATATGTATAAAGACTGGCGCCCCATACTCTAAACTTAGAGTAGTGACAAAGTATATTTAGTATTGTCACCATACTTCCCTAAGTTGTTTACATTCATTTAGGGTAATTACATTGGTGGAGAGCTTGTATGAGTGTTATTTGGAAAAACCATGCAGATCGCTTAATTGAACTAATTAACAGCAATAATGAAACCCATGCTCATTTATACCTAGAGCAGTTAATGCTTTTTCCTGTTGATATTCAAGATAAAATCATTAGTGATGTTAGCCGTTTAAAACATTGTAACTCCGACGAAGTCGCCGGAATTATTAATCGATATATGATGTTTGAAATAAAATAAATATTTAGCTTGTGCTAACACTTTTTAACGCTAGTGAATGTCATTAAGTGTTAGCTATATTTTGTAAAGTTAATTCCCTAGACTAGCTAACCAACTGTTGCTCACGTAGTTGTTTAATTTCATCGCGTACTGAAGCCGCTAGCTCAAATTCTAAATTTTGGGCATGATTAAACATCATGTTTTCTAATTCTTGTACCTTAGTATCAATCTCTTTCGTGGTTAGCAAATCATATTTACCTTCCGGCTCTGCCGCTTTTAATGCCGCTGCAGCCCGTGTTTTACCACCATCAAGATCCATCACATCAGCAATAATACGTTTAACGCCGCGTGGCGTAATATTATTATCAAGATTATATTGATGTTGTTTCTCACGACGACGGTCAGTTTCGTCAATCGCTTTACGCATTGAGCCGGTAATGCGCCCTGCATACAAAATTGCTCGTCCGTTTATATTACGCGCTGCTCGTCCTATGGTTTGAATAAGCGAGCGTTCTGAGCGTAAAAAACCTTCTTTATCGGCGTCCAGAATAGCAACTAAAGACACTTCTGGCATATCTAAACCTTCACGTAATAAGTTAATGCCAACCAGCACATCAAACTTGCCTAAACGAAAGTCACGAATAATTTCGACTCGTTCTACCGTATCAACGTCCGAATGTAAGTAGCGCGTTTTTACTTGGTGTTCATCTAAGTAATCGGTTAAATCTTCCGCCATTCGTTTGGTTAATGTCGTCGCTAATACGCGTTCATTAATTTTTACCCGTTTGCGAATTTCAGACAATAAATCATCAACTTGGGTTTCAACCGGACGAACTTCAATTTGCGGATCAAGTAAACCTGTAGGGCGAACAACCTGTTCAGCAATTTCACCCGCTGACTTTTCAATTTCATAATGGCTTGGCGTCGCAGATACATATATGGTTTGTGGCGATAAGGCTTCAAACTCTTCAAACTTCATCGGACGGTTATCAAGTGCAGAAGGTAATCTAAACCCGTACTCGACTAAGTTTTCTTTACGTGAACGGTCACCTTTGTACATAGCGCCAATTTGCGGCACAGTAACATGCGATTCATCAATAATTAACAAACCATCACTGGGTAAATAATCAAATAAGGTTGGTGGCGCTTCTCCAGCGCCTCGGCCTGATAAATAGCGAGAATAGTTTTCTATGCCTGAGCAATAGCCAAGTTCGGTCATCATTTCAATATCAAACTGTGTACGTTGGACTATTCGCTGTTCTTCTACTAATTTATTGTTTTCTTTTAATTGCGCGGATCTATCTTTTAATTCAATTTTTATATTTTCAACCGCAGCAAGGATTTTTTCTCTCGGTGTTGCATAGTGAGTTTTCGGGTAAACCGTGACTCGCGCGAGTGTACGCTCGACTTCACCCGTTAATGGGTCAAAAACACTAATCCGTTCAATTTCTTCATCGAATAGCTCAACACGTAAAGCCATACGATCAGATTCTGCTGGAAATATATCAATCACATCACCACGCACGCGGTAAGTCGCTCGCTGAAATGCCACGTCATTACGCGAATATTGTAGTTCAGCTAATCGTCTTAAAATGTCGCGTTGGTTAATAATGTCACCAACACTGATGTGCAACATCATTTTTAAATATGAATCCGGATCACCTAAACCGTAAATAGCAGAAACCGACGCGACAATAATAACGTCTCTGCGCTCTAATAATGACTTAGTAGCCGATAAACGCATTTGCTCTATGTGCTCGTTTACCGAGGCGTCTTTTTCAATAAAGGTATCCGTTGTTGGTACATAAGCTTCTGGCTGATAGTAGTCATAATATGAAACAAAGTATTCTACGGCGTTATTTGGAAAGAACTCTTTCATCTCACCATAAAGCTGCGCAGCCAAGGTTTTATTAGGTGCTAGCATCATAGTTGGGCGATTGAGCTTTTCAATAACATTGGCAATGGTATAAGTTTTACCTGAGCCGGTTACGCCTAATAATGTTTGATGCGCTAGTCCTGATTCAATACCGTCAAGCAATTGAGCAATTGCCGTAGGTTGATCACCACTGGGGATATAATCAGAATGTATTTTTAATGCTCTCATCAAACAACAACCTCTTCCGGTAGACGGTCTTTTTTACACTGTTTATCAAACAAGTTATATGAAATCATTGCCATTACAACATTGCCAAGTAAAGCGCCGATAAAAAATCCCTCTAAGCCAAACCATAAACTACCGACATAAGCCAAAGGTACATAGCAAACAAATAAACGAATAATGCTGAGCGTAAGCGCCACCATAGGTTTATGTAGGGCATTAAATGATGAGTTTGTTAAAATAATCACCCCTTGAAAACCATAGCCTAAAGGTAAAATCCAAATAAAAAGTTTAATAATATCAGCTACCGCCTGCTCTTTAGAAAATACTTGCGCAATAAACGGCGCAGCTAACACTAAGATAAGATAAATAAACACCTGCCAAACTAAAACAAATTTAATTGATGTTTTATAGCCTTCTTCAACACGCTTTATATTACCGGCCCCTAAGTTTTGGCTAATAAAAGGTGGTAAGGTCATAGACAGCGCCAGTACCACTAAGCAAGCTATCGATTCAATTCTCGAACCCACACCAAATGCAGCAACCGCTGATGCGCCATAATTTGCCACGATTGCGGTAAGTACGGCAGCAGCCACTGGGGTTAACATATTGGCGCCAGCCGCCGGCAAACCTATGTGCAAAATTCCACGTGCTGAGCTAATAAAGTCTTTAATGGTCATTAAGCGCGTATGAATCAAGCCTCTTTTTAGCGCTAAAATATATAACACATAGCCTGAGCCAAATATCCACGATACTGAAGTAGCAATAGCAGCACCTTGAATTCCCATCGCAGGTACCGGGCCAAAACCAAAAATCAAAATAGGGTCTAATACCGCGTTTATCAACCCTGCACTGCCCATAATTAAACTCGGTGTTTTGGTATCTCCTGAGGCACGTAAAACTGCATTACCTATCATAGGACCAATTAAACAAATACAACCTAAAAACCAAATATCCATATATTGATGAATTAAGGGTAACAACGCTTCACTTGCGCCCAAAAGTAAAAAGGTTTCATCAATATACAAATAGCCTACAACTGCCAGAAGCCCAACAATTATCGCCGTTAAATATAAAGAACTGGTCGCTAAATTTTTTGCTGATTCTTTATCACCTTTTCCCAGTGCTTTGGCAATAACAGCCGAAGTTCCTATGCCTAACCCAATAGTTAAACTAATAACCGTAAAGGTAATAGGAAAAGTAAAGCTTATGGCAGCTAAAGGCTCTGTGCCTAATAAACCAACAAAAAAAGTATCAACAAGATTAAAGGTCATCAATAAAATCATGCCGTAGATCATCGGAATGGTCATTAACTTCAACGTTGGAGCAACTGGATCTTTGAGTAGATTAATTTGGCGGTTTCTTTTAATTTCGGTCATTAATAGTTTCAAAATAGCTGATAAAGCGAATGCTTTAACCATTGTAAAAGATAGTGCTAGGACTCGCTACGTAAATATTTTATTTCGAAGCAGAATAATGTCATTCTCAGAAATTATGCTTGGTTAACAAATAATTTAATTCGCTGGTTGTTCAAAGAAATACACAACAAACGTGACAAATATCACTCTTGCACAAAAAACACACGAGCATGGTCATAAACACGACAATACGCTACTAACAAGCTGTTATTAAAGAAAATTTGAAACATGCACAATAAAAGTCCACCTTGCTGTAAGCCGCATTCTACTGTTCATATTACGTAAACTTACACTTTAACTCACATAGTTATCCACAGAATAAGTGGATAACTATGGTTTATATCCCCCTCAAAATAACACTGAGTATTTATTCAGCAAAATATGAGTGATTTTCCCCAACACTGCCTGCAATTTAAGCAAACAGTCAATAAAATGATTTTTTTCTAAGTTTTGTGTTGACAGTCTGACAAGCTGCCTTTAATATTCCGCCCCGTTAGCCAATAGCGGCTTTCAAAACAATTCCTCAATAGCTCAGTTGGTAGAGCAACGGACTGTTAATCCGTTTGTCCCTGGTTCAAGTCCAGGTTGAGGAGCCAAATTTATATATTGGTTTCAATGTTGCTTGGTAAAGCAACGGACTGTGCTGTTATTATGTCAGCGTTTGTCCCTGGTTCAAGTCCAGGTTGAGAAGCCAAATTAAAAAGTAATGGCTAGTAATTTAATTACCAGCGGTTATATTAGAAAGAAT
>TARA_R110002049_G_scaffold196523_6_pt1 | contig 19791 bp, 22 predicted proteins | sample TARA_R110002049 | Tara Oceans TARA_R110002049 (sample SAMEA4396941) | marine metagenome | biome: Polar Biome; feature: [SRF] surface water layer (ENVO:00010504); material: water (ENVO:00002006), including particulate matter (ENVO:01000060) such as... | depth 5 m | reverse complement strand
CCTGCCGTCATTGTGACCGTGGCCGGAATCCGCGGGTCGGCGCCACGCGAACCCGGCGCAAAAATGATCGTTACGGCGCAAGAGAGTATTGGCACCATTGGCGGCGGTCAGCTTGAGTACGAATGTGCAAGGATTGCCGTGAGCATGCTCGGCTCGACCGAGATTCCCTCGACCCGGCGTTTCCCACTGGGCTCTGCAATGGGCCAGTGTTGTGGTGGCGTCGTGGAGATACTGTTTGAACCGATAGCAACCGGCTTGCCTTCCTGGCTCGCAGAGCTTCGCGCATTGCATGGCCAGCGCACGGACGCAACGTTAGTAACCGGTATTGGCGAGATGGGCGGCAAATTTGTAGTTTCCGCTGACCGAATCTTTGGGCCGAACCCTGATGCACTGGACAGGAAAATTGTGGACGCTGGCCGCGAACTTGCCAGTACACGCGGAAGAGCGACCCTTATCAAAGGACATTTTCTCGAGGCTGTGGTGAATAGCGATTTCAATATCGCCTTGTTTGGCGCCGGGCATGTTGGCGTTGCCGTCGCGGATGCCTTGTCAAGACTGGACTGCAACATCCGCTGGATAGACAGCCGCCGAAATATCTTTCGCGGCAGTCGGCCAAACGTACGCTGTATAGAAACAAGCGATGCGCCGCTTGAAGTCGCCGCCATGCCGGGGCGCAGCTATTATCTTGTGATGACGCACAGCCACGCACTCGATTTCGAGATTTGCGACCGTATTTTGCGCCGTGATGATGTTGCCTATTGCGGCCTGATCGGCTCGCTTTCTAAACGGCGCCGTTTCGAGAAGCGTTTCCGCGCCGGTGGACTTGCCGATACGGCAATAGACAAGCTGGTTTGTCCGATCGGGGTGGACGGCATCAGTGGCAAAAAGCCCGCGGAGATTGCAGTGGCTACTGCTGCTGAACTCCTGCAGGCGCGTGAGCGGGACGCGCTGGCGGCGCGAGAGACTTTGCCCGACAACGTGCAACGATTGCAGAGACGCTGATATGGAAGCCTATATTCTTGAATGGCTGAACCTGCTGGTTCGCTGGTTGCACATGATTACCGGCATCGCCTGGATTGGTTCATCGTTCTATTTTGTCTGGCTCGACAATCACCTCCTGCCCACCCACGATGCGGCAGCGGATGCGAAGGGTGTTGGCGGTGAGCTGTGGTCGGTGCACGGTGGCAGTTTTTACCACGCACAGAAGTACCGCGTCGCACCCGCAGCAATCCCCGATCCGCTGCACTGGTTCAAATGGGAGGCCTACAGCACCTGGATGTCGGGCATGTTTTTGCTCATCCTCGTGTACTGGTATGGCGCCGAGGTATACCTGATCGACCCGCGTGTGGCCGAGTTGAGCGCAGCGCAGGCAATTGGCATTGCAGCGGCTTTTATCGTTGGTGGCTGGGTCGTCTATGACGCGCTATGCCGTTCGCCACTCGTGCGTAACGAAAAACCGTTCTCGGCGGTCCTGTTGTTGCTGGTGGGTTTGCTGGCCTGGAGCTTGTGCGAGTTGTTTGGTGGGCGTGGGGCCTACATCCATTTCGGCGTCGTACTCGGCACGATCATGGTCGCGAATGTGTTTTTTATAATCATTCCAGGGCAAAAGAAAATGGTGGCAGCGGCTGCGCGTGGCGATGCGCCGGACCCCGCCGATGGTGTTCGGGCCAAGCAGCGCTCGGTCCACAACACCTACTTCACCTTGCCGGTTCTGTTTGCAATGACCAGCAATCATTTTGCGATGACTTATGGACATGAGTACAACTGGGCTATCCTGGTTGCTATCTCGGTGGCCGGCGCACTGATCCGCGTGTACTTCGTTGCGCGCCACAAAGGCAAGGCGTCATTGGTGCCTATCGTGATTGCTGCCCTGTTATTGCTCACGGTTGCCGTGCTGATAGCCCCGGCCGTACGCACGGCAAGCGCCGCGACGACAGGCCAGTTCGCAGACGTTCGCGAGATCATTGAGTCGCGCTGTGTCAGTTGTCATTCCGCGACACCCACAAACCCGGCATTCCCTGCGGCGCCTGGTGGCGTGATGTTCGACAACGATCAGCAAGTACGTGCCGAAGCGGCGCGCATCCATCAGCAGACCGTTGTGACGCGCGTGATGCCGATTGGCAACCTTACGAACATGGAAGAGGATGAACGCCAGTTGATCGACCAATGGTTTCGAAGTGGCGCGATGGAGCAGGGCAATGACTGATTCCGTATATCCCCGTGATCTGTACGGCTATGGCGAGAATGTCCCGGATGCCCAATGGCCGAACGGGGCGCGCATCGCTGTACAGTTTGTTATTAATTACGAGGAGGGCGGCGAGAACTGTGTGTTGCATGGCGACCCGGGTTCCGAGGCATTTCTTTCGGAGATAGTGGCCGCACAGCCCATCGAAGGGGCGCGCCACATGAACATGGAATCGATTTACGAGTACGGTTCGCGTGCCGGGTTCTGGCGACTGCATCGCCTGTTCACGCAGCGCGACCTGCCTGTCACTGTCTTTGCCGTGGCCATGGCGCTGGAGCGCAATCCCGCCGTGGTAAAAGCCATGCAGGAGGCGGACTGGGAAATTGCGAGTCACGGCTATCGCTGGATCGACTACCAGCATGTGCATGAGGCTGACGAACGCGTACAAATGCGTAAGGCAATCGATGTGCATACAAAACTGACTGGCGAACGGCCACTGGGCTGGTACCTCGGTCGCTGCAGCCCGAACACGCACCGGCTGGTGGCCGAGGAAGGCGGCTTTCTGTATAACGCCGACAGCTACGCAGACGACCTGCCGTATTGGGACCATTCCTTTGCGACGCCGCAGCTCATGGTGCCGTACACGCTTGATGCGAATGACATGCGCTTTGCATCGCCACAAGGGTTCAACTCCGGACAGCAGTTTTTCGATTACCTGCGCGACAGTTTCGATGTCCTGTATGCTGAGGGTTCGCGCATGATGTCGGTGGGCCTGCACTGCCGGCTCGTCGGGCGCCCGGGTCGTATCGCAGCACTGGCGCGTTTTCTCGATCATGTACAGGCACACGACGATGTATGGATAAGTCGGCGCATCGATATTGCGCGTCACTGGCGCGAACACCACCCGCCGGAGGCGACATGAGTCAGTCCGATTTCGTTGCACGTTTTGGCGGCGTCTATGAGCATTCGCCATGGGTTGCCGAACGCGCCGCACAACATCTTGGCACATCAATGGATTTTGACCAGATCGCCGCACTGATGGCTGATTGTGTTGACAACGCCTCATACGAACAACAGCTCGAACTGATTCGTGCGCATCCTGATCTTGCTGGCCGTGCCCAGGTCGCCGGGGAGTTGACCGAGGCGTCGACGGAAGAACAGTCAAGCGCCGGACTCGACCGGTGTTCGAGCGAAGAGTATGAACGCTTCCAGTCTCTTAACGATGCGTACAAGAAGAAATTTGGTTTTCCGTTCGTGATGGCGGTGCGCAACAGCAGCCGCAGCGAGATACTTGAAGCATTTGCAAGACGCCTTGAGAATGATCCGGCACTTGAGTTTGAGACCGCCCTGGTGGAAATTCACAAGATTGCCCGGATGCGCCTCGAAGCGATCGGACTGGCCCAATGAAACAACACCCCTTTCACGCATGGATTCGACTGGAGCAGCCGCGGCTTGGTGGTCGGGTCACTTATGCGACTGACGAATTTTTCGCCGCCAAAGAGCGATTGATAGAAGCTGCCGACCCGGTTTTTATCGCTGACAAATACGATGACAATGGCAAGTGGATGGACGGCTGGGAGAGCCGCCGCAAGCGTGGCCCCGGTCATGACTTCTGTATCGTACGGCTGGGGTTGCCGGGCGTGGTGCGCGGCTTCGATGTGGACACGACGCACTTCACGGGCAACTACCCGCCGGAAATTTCGATTGATGGCTGTGTAAGCGACCAGGATGCGCCGGAGACAGGATGGACGCCGATTGTCGAGAAGGTCGGCATTGAGGGTAATTCGCACAACTTCATCGCGGTGCAGAACCACACGGCCTGGACCCATGTGCGGCTCAATATTTACCCGGACGGTGGCGTTGCACGCCTGCGTGTGTACGGCAAGGTACAGCCGCAGCCAAGCGAAGAGGGCTCGATTGACCTCGTGGCGTTGCGTCACGGTGGTCGCGCGCTGTCCTGCAGCGACGAGCATTTCGGCAGCATGCACAATCTCAACCTGCCAGGTCGTGGCGTGAACATGGGTGACGGCTGGGAAACCGCGCGCCGCCGAGGGCCGGGCAACGACTGGGTTATCCTTGCACTCGGAGTGCCTGGCACGATCGAGCGCATTGAGGTCGACACGGCCCATTTCAAAGGCAACTACCCGGACCGTGTTTCATTCGATGCCGCGAATTTTGCAAGTAACGCCGAGGCTACGAATGATAGTTCTCTCTGGCAGCCACTGTTGCCCGAGTCGAAGCTACAGATGGATCAGCAGCACTATTTCGAGGACGGCATTGCCGCTACAGATCCTGTGACCCATGTGCGCATGAACATTTACCCGGACGGCGGCGTCAGCCGTCTGCGCCTGTTCGGTCAGGCACACGAGGAGCCGGTCGAATGAGCCAGCGCAGCATCAAGCCTTTGCCGCTTACGCAGGAACGTTTCGCGCCCTTTGGCGACGTCATTGAAACCGGCCATAGCGAAGCCGGCAGCATGAACGAGGCACGCTTCGAGCGATTCGATGATTTGTGCAAACTCGATGTGGGCGACGGGCGCATCGCGATCAGCATCGCGCAAAGCCGTTCGCCAACTTCGCTGCCATACCTCGTCGATATGGTCGAGCGTCACCCGCTGGGCAGCCAGGCTTTCGTACCGCTGACACAGTGCAAGCTCATCGTGTTGGTGGCACCAGCGGCAGAAAGCGTTGACGAAAATGCATTGGTCGCGTTCGAGACCAATGGCCGGCAAGGCATAAATTACCACCGCGGTACCTGGCACATGCCGTTGCTTGCTTTCGAAACGGCGCAGCGCTACCTGATTATCGATCGCGCTGCCGGCGAGCCGAACTGCGATGTCCATAGGCTGGACGAACCGATCCTGCTATTGCCCTGACGCACCCCGCACCCCGTGTGCACGGCAGGATTTGCGGTAGAATCCGCGCTTAAGTTCCCGAGCCGTCTTCGGCATCTATCAGGCATGACTGTTTATGGCTACGCAAAACCTGGTTGCTCCGATTTTTTTTGATCTCGACGGCACACTGACGGACCCCAAGGCTGGCATTGTTGGTTCCATTCAGTACGCTATTGAGCACCTCGGACTTGAGGTTCCAGTGGAGGATGAGCTCACCTGGTGTATCGGCCCACCGTTGATGGCGAGCCTCGAAAGCCTGGTCGGCCAGGAACTCGCGCCCCAGGCCCTGCTTGCGTATCGGCAGCGGTATTCTGATATCGGCTGGCAGGAAAACGAACTCTATCCTGGCATTGCTGGAATGCTGCGGCGGTTGCAGGCGTTGAATCGACCGATGTACGTAGCGACGAGCAAACCGCGGGTATTTGCAGATCGGATCATCAGACACTTTGAGCTCGATCGCTACTTTACGGTCGTCTTTGGCTCTGAGCTGGATGGCACCCGGTCTGACAAGGCTGAGTTGCTGCGCTACGCGTTGTCAGAAGTCGCCCCGGCGAGTCAGCCTGTCATGGTTGGAGACCGCAAGTTCGATGTAATCGGTGCGAGAGCTAATCAAATGAAATTTGTAGGCGTGAGCTACGGTTATGGAAGCCCGCGTGAGCTGCAAACAGCGGGTGCAGATCTGGTTGTTGATAATACGGAAATGCTTTTTTCGGTACTGGTGTGATGCGCGCCGGTTCCCGGAATTCTGGAATCGCCAACGGCAAACCACGCTCTACAGCGGGCGAGCATTGAGGCTCCTTAACGAAAAAAAGGATATGTGAGATGGACCTGAAGGTACTGGTTACGGTCTTTGGCGTTGTTTTCCTCGCCGAGCTTGGCGACAAGACGCAGCTTGCGACGCTGCTCTTTGCATCGAAGTCTCCGGGCAACCTGGTGCCGGTTTTTATAGGTGCATCGGCCGCTTTGATTGTCGCGTCCGCAATCGGCGTGCTGGCCGGTGGCTTCATCGCGCACTACATCAATCCGAAGCAGCTTTCTTATGCAGCGGGTGCCGGTTTTCTGCTGATGGGCGCGTGGACGATGTGGCAAGCGGCCAGTATGAACTGAGTGGCGGAGCGTCACCTGCACCCGTCACCGGTTGCAGCCTCGCTCACGCTACTCGGAATACTTCAGGCTGCGACTAGCTCATGGTTCTGCCGGGTATTCGAAAATATCTTCGATCGACAGATCAAAAAGTCGCGCGACCTTGAACGCGAGCGGCAGGCTCGGGTCGAACTTGCCTTTTTCAATCGCATTAATGGTCTGTCTGGAAACGTCCAGTTCCGCAGCAAGCTGAGCCTGCGTCCAGTCTCGTTCAGCACGAAGTACTTTGAGTCGATTCTTCAACGGTATTTCCGGTGACCGGCGACAATTCCGGCGAGAAAAGTGAGACACATCAGGAAAACCAGGTGCGAGATTTCCGGTTCGAAAGCAATGAGGCGTATATCTTCAAGCAGTTCATAGCCGAGGCCGCAAACCAGCCCGACGCCCAGGGTTAGCGCCGCCGCGTCGAGGAAGATTTTTTGCTGTAATTCGTCCTGACCGCGCAGGTATTGGCGATTGGCCAGAATCATGGCAAAGCCAATAGCAAGATTGATGAGTACTCCCAGGAGGGTGGGCACAGTCGCGTAATCCCAGAACAACCTGGGTCCAAAAGTCGCCAGCGCCATCGAAGCAACCCAGGCGGCACTCCAGCCCAGCAGGCGCAGGCTTCGCGTGCGGCAACTTGCCGCCCATTGCGTTGAATCTGTTGTGGTCTTGCTCATTTGTCTATGTCCTTTGTCTATAAGTAAAGGTAACTTGACTTCATGTTAGTCAGGTTTGCCAGTTAAGTCAACGAAACTTTACATTTTGTCTTGTTGCCGCGACTTTTCTGCGGGAGCGTCGCGGCGCCGCCAGAATGCAGCTATCGATGTTATCGGCCGGGTAATTGGCCGAAGAGCGGGCGCGGCCAGCTCAGGCGGCCGGTTTGCTCTTCGACGCTTGTGCAGTGCTTTCGACGAATGGCTCGAGGCGGTCGATGATGTCGCGGATCTCGGGACGATGCTGGCGCAGTTCGTCCAGCGAGAAGCCGCTCAGCTCGTAGGGCAGGACCAGCCAGTCACGCGTCTCGTGCACAAAATAGTCCGGCGTGCGCAGGGTTTTCTCGGTGGGCCGGTACCAGACAGAGGCAACCCGAATATCCTTGGGCAGGTTGCGTCGCGTCCGTTGTGAAAGTTGCTTGATGACAGCCGCGACACTGGAGCCCGTGCTGTAGACATCGTCGACGATCAGCATGGAGTGGTGCGAGCAGAGGTTTTCATACAGGTATTCAAGACCGTGCACCCGGATCGCGTCGGCTTTGCTCACCATCTCCGAGTAGCGCGCAGCGCCCGTATATGAAGTACGAATGGCGATATGGTCGGTGTCCACACCGAAGTGCTCCAGGCCTTCCTGCACGGCAATGCCAACAGCACTGCCGCCACGCCACAGGCCTACGAGGAAATCCGGCTTGAAACCGGCATTGTAGATATTCGCGGCAAGCTGAAAGGAATCACGCAGGAGATCATTGGCTGCGACGGTATGATTTTTCATTTCCCCAGGACCTCGTTCTTGATCAGCTTCGGGTAGAATCCCGTCTGAACTCCGTTAATGCGGCATTATAGCGATAGCGATCGGCTCGCACAGAAGAGATTAGCAATGGATAAGACTGTACTGTCCGCACAGGACCTGCTTGAAGACTCGTTTCGGCTCGGCCTGCAGGTTCTCGAGAGTGGTTTTCGCCCCACGATGATTATCGCCATCTGGCGCGGAGGCACTCCGGTTGGCATGGCGGTCCAGGAAATTCTGGCCTACGCCGGCATTGAGGCGGACCATATTGCGATCCGCACCTCATCGTACGTCGGCGTCGATGAACGCGGCGAGGTGGCTGTGCATGGCCTGAACTACATCATCAAGAAGATTTGTCATGACGATCGCGTCCTGATCGTTGACGATGTCTTCGACACGGGCAATACCATTGCGGCCGTCATCAAGGAACTTGGCGTGCGCGCCCGCGACAACACACCTGAAGATGTGCGCATTGCGGTACCGTGGTTCAAACCCAGCCGCAACGAAACCGATATTGTGCCGGATTACTTCATCCGCGAAACGGCGGAATGGTTGGTGTTCCCGCACGAGCTGGATGCGCTGACGCCAGCGGAACTGCGGCAGGCGCGGCCGGAGATAGCGGGAATTATTGAAAAAGTGAAATCGTCGGCGGCCTGAGATGAAGCGCATCTGCGTTTATTGCGGATCCAGTGCCGGCGCCCGCCCGGTTTACGCTGACGCAGCTTGTCACCTGGCAGAAGTGTTGTACGAGCAGGGGCTCGAACTGGTCTACGGCGGCGCCGCGAAAGGCACGATGGGCGTCATTGCTGATCGCATGCTGGCGCTCGGTGGCAAGGTCCATGGCGTAATTCCCGAGTTTCTTCGCGCCAAGGAAATAGCGCACGCCGAACTCAGCGAATTGCATGTGGTAGCCAGCATGCACGAGCGCAAATCCCTCATGGCCGAGTTGTCCGACGGGTTCATCGCGTTGCCCGGCGGCTTCGGCACGCTTGAGGAGATCGTAGAAATAGTTACCTGGGGCCAGCTCCGCATGCATGCAAAGCCCTGCGGCCTGCTCAACATCGACGGCTATTTCGATGCGCTGTTGCAGTTCCTCGGGCACGCCGAAGCCGAGGGCTTCCTGCGGGCGGTGAATCGTGACATGTTGCTGGCCGAGTCTGACGCCGCAGCCTTGCTCAAACGTTTCAGGGACTATCGGGCGCCGAACGTCGAGAAATGGCTGAGCTGATTATTTCCAGAGCCGCATGCGCCAGCGGCCGGTGCTGCCATTTGATTTTCTGAACAGGCGCATTTTCTTGTGCAGGCTGGCGCGTTTTTCGGCCAACCATTGTTCGCGGTCGACCTTGATGCTGTCGCCACGCTCCGCGCGGCGCGCTTCTTCAGTAACCCGGTAGGCGCAGAATTCCTCGTACAGGGAAATCTCACTCTTGAGTTCGCCAAGGACAATTTCTGCGTATATGGCGTCGTCGAGAAAGCCAAGCCCGGGCACGTGGTCGGGAATGATGTCGTCCGGGTCGCACAGGTAGGCGAGCGCAACAAGAACCTGGCGGCGCTCGTCTTCGCTCAGGCCCCATTCCTTGTCGTTGATCATGTCTATGACAACGCCGAGTTTCTGGAAGCGCGCGGCAATGAAATCGGGCAGGTCGGCCTTCTCTGTTTCCCTGAGCAGTTTGCGTGCCGCTTCTTCGACGTGCGAGCAACTTTCCTCGCAATTTACGGTGGAGCGCGCCCGATCGACGATATCCTGAAAACGTTTCAGGTCTTCATCGCTGAGCGTAAATTTAATTTCGAGCGGCATACCGGCTAACTCATTGTTAAAGCGACTGCGGACTATACAGCAAGCCGAAGTGCCAAGACCAACAGCAATGTCTAGCCGCTGTTGTAGGGATCAAAACCACCCGATTTATCGGCTTTTTCGGCCTCGGCTTCTTCTTCCGGGTGGCCAAGGATTTTTCGCAAGGCCTGCGTACTGACGAGCGACAGCTCTTCGTCTTCCGTGTCGGCGAGTTCGAGCAGGTGTTCGCCGGCCATTTCAGATGCACTGAGCTTTTCCGCGCCGTCGTCGGCGCTGGCGAGCGCGGCCATCAGGTCGTCGTCATCAATAATCTCGAAGGCACCGCTGGACAGGTTCTTTGCCAGCACGCCGTTCTTGCTCGCCGCTGCTGCTTCAAGCTGTTGTTTCCGTTCTGCGTCTTTGGAACTCAACAGCGTCTTGAGCATCATGGTCGATACCAGTTCCAGCTCGGCCTCTTCAATTTCGCCAGACCATACCGAGCGGCCACGTTCGTCCGTGCTGATTTTGGCAGGTCGCATGATGCGCACAGTTTGTGTCAATGACTTACTCACGGCGCCTCCAAGTGTTACGTGCCGGGCTTTTTTTGAACTCTGTCACAGTTTAGCTCTTTTAGCTTATCTATCAACAATTTGCTGAATATAAAACAGGTCTGTTACGGCCGGCGTGGCAGGTGTTGCGGACGACACAGCGTATTCAGGTGGCAAAGCTGAGAAACAGGTCCTTATCTCCGATCGCAGCGCCGCGTAGCATCGCACAATAAGATTCGACTTCTGTTAAACGGGTATCAATGAACCACGGAACGGTCCTTGCCACCGCCCTGATCCTTTGTGCGGCTGCCTATTTCTGGCTGGGTATGCGTTTGCTCGCTTCGCGCAGGGAAACCGGCACCATTCCGATTGGCCTGATATTTGTGTTGATCAGCCTGTGGGTGCTGGGCGGCGCAATCGAACTGTTATCGACAACCTACGCGGCATTTCTTGTCGGTCGCACCGGTCACTTCATCGGCACGGCATCATTGCCGGTCGTGGCCTATATCTGCTTTCGCGAGTACACCGGGGCGCGCACGGCACCGTACCTGAGTGTCCTGCTGTCCATCATTCCGGTGGTCTCAATCGCACTTGCGGCCACTAATCCGAGTCACGGTTTCATGTGGCAGGGCCCGCTCACCAACGCCGCCGGCGAGTTTCTCACGCGCCCGGAGTCCTGGGGTGTGTGGTTCAAGTCGGTGCATGCGCCATACAGTTACCTGATGGTGGGCGTAGCCCTCATGACCCTGCTGATACACAGCTCCGCGGTGGCGCCCGTGCACCGTCGCGGGCTAGTCTTGCTGGCGACTACCTGCATCGTGCCGCTGCTTGCAACACTGGCCTATGATCTCGGAATAGGTCCCAACACGATCTCCTACGTGCCACTGGTGTTTGCCCTGATGCTGCCGGTTTTCGCCTGGCTCATGCTGGCCGAGAAGATTGTCGCGTTCGTACCGCTGGCGTATGAAACGGTATTTCAGAACATGCAGGACCCGGTCGTTGTCGTTGATGAAGAGCAGCGCATTATCGGTATGAACCGCAGCGCGGAAAAGTTACTCAATATCAGCGAGATTAATGCCTTCAGGACGCCACTTGAGAGTGTGTTCGGCGTTGGCTCAACCTGCGTGTTCGACGTGCTCGAGTCGGGTTCACCACAGAACATGATCACCGAGACAGGGCGCTATCTGCACGTTCAGGTATCCGCGATCAAGTCGAGCGCTGGTTCTTCACGTGACGGCCAGGTGCTGATGTTTCGCGATGTCAGCGATGTCGAGGCGGCACAAAGTGAAGTTCGGCAAAGTGAGAAACTGTTGCGCACGCTGGTTGATCATTCGGTCAACGGCATCGTGCGATTGCGCTGGGAAACGGCGATTGATGGCAGCAAGTACCTGCGCTGCATATTTGCAAACGCGGCGGCCAGCCGCTTTCTCGATATGTCGACTGAAGCACTGCTGGTACGCGACGCTTCTTCAATTGTGCGCCTGGCCAGCAGTGGCATGGGTGACGATGCGGTCCAGCGTTTGCTGGAAAAGTTTCAGCATGCATTGCAGACCGGCGCTGGTGTCGATACCGAGGTACGGCAGGGCAGCGGTGCGACGTCGCGCTGGTTACGTATGATCTGTGAGCCAGTCGGTGACGATATTGCATTGACGCTGATCGACGTTACCGACAGCAAGGCGAAGCAGCGGCAGATGGAATCAATTGCTTCATCTGACCCACTGACAGGTGTGCTGAACCGGCGCGGTTTCGAACAGGCAGCGGCCAAGTGCCTGAGCGAGAGTGCTGACGATGCCAATGGCGCGCTGCTTTTTATCGACCTGAATGACTTCAAGCTGATCAACGATCGCTGCGGCCATGGCGTAGGTGACCAACTCCTTACGATTGCCGCAAAACGTCTGCAAAAGAGCCTGCGTTCATGCGACATCATTGGCAGACCGGGTGGCGACGAGTTTGTGGCGCTGGTGCCCGACGTGTCCAAGTACATGGCGAACAAGCTGGCGGCACGCCTGGCAACCTCGTTCGAGGAGCCGTACATGATCGGCAACGAAACGCTCAAGTGTTCTGCGAGTATCGGCCTGGCACACTACCCGGACAACGCAAACACGCTGACCGGCCTGTTGCGCGAGGCGGATCAGGCCATGTACCGGGCCAAAGCCAGGAGCCGCGACGAGAGCGAACTGGGCGTTACCTCGATGCTTGAAAAAGCCATCTGATTAATCCCGGGCAGGGCATAATCTGGCCGTGACTGGCCCGCTGTAATAATCTCGCTCATTCCAAGGTCCAGTAGAGGACTAATTGCCCGAGAGACACCATGCAGACCATAGCCCAGTCCCCCAAACGCCTCGCTTTTCCACGTACCTTGCTTGCACTGCTTTTCGCGAGCCTGGTTAACAGCCTCGGCATCCAACCTGGCAATGCACAGGAGCGCATCGCCGCTTCGGCCGATGCTGCGAGGCCCGTCGCCGCAGGCGAGCAGGCGCCGGCGTTTACAGTGCGCACAGTGGAGAACGACGAGTTTCATTTCGACCCGACCGCGCTCGAGCGTCCTGCCATTATCATCACTTTTCGCGGTGGCTGGTGCCCGTACTGCAACCTGCATCTGTCGGAGCTTCGGCATGTCCTTCCTGACATTAACGAGCTGGGTATAGACGTATTGTTTCTGAGCGGCGACCGGCCCGAGGTGCTGTATGAAAGCCTCAAGCCCGAAACGCAAACCGACATCGCTGATCTCGACTACCGGATTTTCTCCGATGCCAGTGCGAACGCCGCGGTGGCGCTCGGCATCGCATTCCGGGCGGACCCTGACTACCCGCAGCGTCTGCGTGCATCGGGCCGTGATATTTCAGACTCTGCACTGGACACGCTCGGCGTGTTGCCGGTGCCGGCGGTATTTGCGATAGGCCGGGACGGGAGCGTCGTGTTCTCGCGCGCAATTCCCGATTTCAAGGTACGTGTGCCAGCGGCCGAGATCCTCGCGGTGGCGAAGTCGATGGTTGCCGACTAGGTTGCTGGAAGCCCCATAACCGTGCAGCCGGGTTGCCGGTGATGGTACGCTCGTCCGGTGAGCAGCAACGCTGCGCGGAGGCAGGCATGGTTACAGCAATAGTATTGATAAACGCAGAAACGAACCGCATTCCGGATCTCGCCAATCAAATCGCAGACATGCACGGCGTTCATGAGGTGTTCTCAGTCGCGGGCCGCTACGACCTCGTGGCGGTGGTGCGTGTATCAAAGAACGAAGAGCTGGCCGATGTCATCAGCGACAAAATGCGGCATCTGGAAGGCATTGTCGCGACCGAGACCATGATCGCGTTCCGCGCGTATTCGCGGCAGGAGCTTGAGGTCGGTTTTGAACTTGGGCTCGACTAGGCCGCGAGCAGTCAGCCTGTGAGTGTTCGTGACGTTTTTATCTATGACGCGATCCGCACGCCGATAGGTCGCTACGGTGGTGCGCTGTCGGGAGTGCGCGCCGACGATCTTGGTGCCGTGCCGCTGCGCGCACTTCTGCAACGCAATGCGTCGGTCGACCCGGCGCTGATCGAGGACCTGGTTTACGGCTGCGCGAACCAGGCGGGCGAGGACAATCGCAACGTTGGCCGTATGTCGGCTTTGCTTGCGGGATTGCCGGTTACAGTGCCTGCAGCGACGGTTAATCGCTTGTGCGGATCCGGCATGAACGCGATAGGCAATATTGCCGATTCGATCGCAAGCGGGCGCATCGATACGGGTATCGCCGGCGGTGTCGAGTCGATGTCGCGCGCGCCGTTCGTGCAGCCCAAGCAAACAACCGCGTTCGGACGCCGCGCCGAGCTGTATGACACAACCATTGGCTGGCGTTTCGTTAACCCGGTACTGGAACATCTGTACGGCGTCGACTCCATGGCCGAAACGGCCGAGAACGTGGCGGCGGATTTTAGAATCTCACGCGTGGCACAGGATGAATTCGCTTTGCGCAGTCAGCAACGATGCGCAGCAGCGGTTGCCGCCGGGAAGTTTGCTGATGAACTGACACCCGTTTCGGTTCCGCAACGTCGCGGTGAACCGTTGCAGGTCACAGCCGACGAGCACCCCCGCCCTGACTCAACCCTGGCAGCGCTGCAGAAGCTCAAACCCATCGTGCGCGGCGACGGCACCGTGACGGCGGGCAACGCCTCGGGTATCAATGACGGCGCCTGCGCATTATTGTTGGGTTCCGCGGCGTTGGCTTCGGCGCCGGGCGTCGCACCCCTTGCGCGCGTGGTTAGCTGGGCCGTAGCAGGCGTGGAACCACGCATCATGGGGGTTGGCCCTGTGCCCGCCAGTCGCAAGGCGCTGGCGGATGCCGGCCTTGAGATTGGACAGATGGATGTCATCGAGCTCAATGAAGCGTTTGCTGCGCAGGGGCTGGCTTGCCTGGGCGAACTGGGACTCGACGCCGATGCAGAACACGTCAATCCGAACGGTGGCGCCATCGCCCTGGGTCATCCGCTTGGCATGTCCGGCGCCCGTCTTGTAACCACGGCGGCCTGCGAGTTGCGTCGTACCGGCGGCCGCTACGCGCTGTGCACAATGTGTATCGGCGTCGGGCAGGGCATTGCCATGATTATCGAGCGGAGTTAGATACTGTATATGGCTCGCGACGACGCACCCAGTTACGAAACGGAAGCACTGCGGCGGTTCGCCGAAGTCCTGATGGCACGACGTACCATCGATCTCTACCTGCACACGCCTGTGCCCGAGAAGCTGGTTGCCGAAGCGCTTGAAACAGCGACCTGGGCTCCGAACCATCATGTCACAGAGCCCTGGCGCTTTTATCGTCTGGGTCCCGAAACCGTTGCACAAACGCTGGATCTTTGTTGTGACATTGTGACGGCAAAGAAAGGACCAGAAGCGGGTGACTTCAAGAAGCAACGCTGGCGTGAAAAGCCGGGCTGGCTGGTGGTTACCTGCCAGACGTCCGACGACAGCCTGCGCCAGACCGAGGACTATGCGGCATGCTGTGCTGCAATTCAGAATTTCACACTGTACTTGTGGAAGGCAGGCGTCGGCTCAAAGTGGACGACGGGCGCCATCACGCGCGACCCGCGCTTCGCCGATATTCTGGGTATCGATTTTGCGCATGAATTTGTTGTCGGCCTCATCTGGTACGGTTACCCAAAGCTCACACCGACACAAACGCGCAAAGACCTGCAGCAAGTCCTGACCGACTTGCCGTAGCTGCCATTGCAGCGCCATTGTGTAGAGCCGCCAGGCGCTAGTCGCGCGCGAGTTCATCGGGATGGTGTACCAGCGGACCCGGTGCAATCCAGAAGCGGAGCAGGAATACAATGGTCACGGCCGAACCGATGCCGGCCATGATAATCACCGAATTGCGCACACTGCCGTTGTAGATTAATGCGCCACCGAGCGCGCCCGCCGCACCGACCAGGTTCTGCAATGTACCAATGATCGACGAGGCAACGCCGGCAATCCTGGGCAACGGGTCGAGCGCTAGAACCGTCGCGTTCGCGACGAGAATCGCGATCGTGAACATGAACTGGCAAACGCAGAGCCACAGCCACCAGAAAGGCGCGGCATCCAGCCAGGCGATTACCAGTAGCTGGCAGGCGGCAATACTCATGAGGACTATACCGGTGCGGATCAGTGCGAGCTGGTCAAAGCGCGCCACCAGTAATCGATTCAAGGCAGAGCCGGCGAGAATGGACAGACCGGCACAGGCAAATATCAAACCGTACTGCTGCACCGTAAACCCGTAAATCTCGACGACAAGTGCTGCGGACACCGCGATAATCGACATGTAACCGGCCGGCGGCAGAATCACCAGCAGCAAGCCGAAAATACTTTGCCGATGCGAGAAGAATTCGCTGAAACTGTTAGCAAGCTGGCGCATCGGGTGGCCATCTTTGTTGGCGACGTGTGTTTCGGCAAGATTGCTGCGGATGGCCGCCAGCATCAGGAAGGCAACAACGGCGATAACAATAAACGGCGTCCGCCAGCCCCAGTGCATGGTCAGGAAAGCGCCAATGCTCGGTGCGATCACGGGCGCGGCTGTGAAGATCATGGTCATCAGCGACATCAGGCGGGCGGCATCCTGACCGGATGCCACGTCCCGTACCACGGCGCGCGATAAAACGATCGAAGCCGCGGCCCCGAACCCCTGGATAAAGCGCGCCACGAGCATCACTTCAATTGACGTCGCAAACGCGGCGAGTGTCGCGGCGAGCGCGAAAATCACCATACCGACATACAGCACCGGCATACGGCCGAGCCGGTCAGACAGCAGACCCGCAGGGATTTGCCCGAGCGCCATGCCGGCCATGAAAATGCCGACAATCTGTTGCCCGTGCGACAGGCTGGTCGTGAGCGCGGCGACCATTGCCGGGATTGCGGGCAGGCTGATGTCGACGGTCAGGGCAGCAACGCCCGTCAGCAGGCCAAGCGTAATGACGAAGCCGGGCTTATTTATCAGGTGCTGGTTCAGAGGGGTTCCGTACAGGTTAACGCGGTTGTCATCAGACGATGACCAGCGGTGCAGAATAATGCGCCGATGCAGTTGAGTAAAGCCGTCAGTGGTTGCTGATGCCCTCTATCAGCAATTCCTGCAAGGGGTTTCGACCCATCCAGTAACTAAGGTCACGCGGGTGATTGATATTCCAGATTGCGAGATCCGCACGTTTGCCGCGTTCGATGGTGCCGCGACTTGGCAGTAGTCCCAGTGCTCGGGCAGCTTCCCGGGTTGCGCCGGCGAGGCATTCTTCAGGTGTCATGGAGAACAGGCGACTGGCCAGCGCCATGGCCTCGGGCATTGAGCAAAGCGGAGATGTGCCGGGGTTGCAATCTGTCGCAAGCGCAATCGGGACGCCGTGTTTGCGCAGCGCGGCGAGCGGCGGTAGTTGCGTTTCCCTGAGCGTAAGAAACGCGCCCGGCAACAATACGGCCGTGCTGCCCGCGTTTGCGAGTGCGCGAATGCCGGTTTCGTTGCTGTACTCGAGATGGTCAGCGGAGAGGGCTTTGAAATGTGCGGCGAGTTCGGCACCGCCGCCATCGCTTAACTGATCCGCGTGCAGCTTCACGCGCAGGCCGGCTTTGCTGGCTGCACGAAACAGTTTCGCAATTTGCGGCGCGTCGAAGGCGAAAGCCTCGCAATACGCATCGACCGCGTCAGCGAGTTCCCGCTCAACTACCTCGGGCAGCATTTCGTTGATGATCAGATCAATGTACTGGTCGGGTTTGCCCGTGTATTCAGGCGGTACGGTGTGTGCCGCGAGCAAGCTTGTCTGCACCGACACCGCGGAGGCCTGACCGAGGTCGCGCGCGACACCCAGCATCTTGAGTTCCGTGGCCACGTCCAGACCGTAACCCGATTTGATTTCGACCGTTGCCACGCCACTGGCGGCCAGTTGCCTGAGCCGTTGCAGACCGTCTTCAAACAGGCTGTCAATTTCCGCTTCGCGCGTTGCGCGCACCGTGGACAGGATGCCGCCACCTTCGGCGGCTATCTCTTCGTAACTGACGCCCGTGAGCCGGCGTTCGTATTCGCTGGCACGATCGCCACCGAAAATAAGGTGTGTGTGGCAGTCGATCAGCGCCGGCGTAATCCAGCGGCCGGCGAGCGAGCGGTTCTCTTCGACCGACTTTCGCGGTAATTCGCGCATCGGGCCAAACCACGCAATCCGGCCGTCCGCGATCGCCACGGCAGCCTCTTCAATCACGCCGTAGTCCACAGCGCCGTCTCGCATCGTGGCGATATTTGCGTTCGTCAGCAGGAGGTCCCAGTCGGCCATCGCGCAACTTAAGCGGCACACGCCGCCGATTGCAATAGTCAGGCCGCTCGTCTAACCTGTATATACAACTTGCCGCCTCGCCTACACAGCCCCACAGGACTTCAATGGACTCGATTCATGCGAAAAAAACCTTGTTGCCGGGCGGCTGGGCGGACAATGTCCGGCTGGGGATCGATGCCGGGCGTATTTCGAGTATTCAGCCGGGCGTGCGCGCCGAGCCCGCGGATGTGCGCATCGACTGCCTGATTCCGGGTCTGTGCAACAGCCACAGTCATGCGTTTCAGCGTGCGCTGGCGGGCTGGGCAGAGGAGCGCTCACCTGCCGGCCAGGACAATTTCTGGAGCTGGCGCGAACGCATGTACGAATTCGCTGCGGCCATGGATTCGGGACGGCTCAGGGCGATCGCCCGGCAGGCATACACAGAGATGCTCGCCAGTGGCTATACCTCGGTTGCGGAATTCCATTATTTGCATACGGAGCCCGGTGCCGGGCAGGCTGATTCGATGTTCATGGCGCTGCGCGATGCGGCACAGGCGAGCGGTATTCGTCTGACCTACGTGCCGGTACTGTATGAACGCGCCGGCTTTGACAGGCCCGGGCCTGAAGGTGCGCAAACCCTGTTCGCACTCGATATCGACACCTTCCTGCAACACTTTGAGCGCGTGCGCGCGCATGTTGGCGATCGTTTGCTGCCTGGTATTGGTGCGCACAGTATAAGGGCGGTCAGTGCGGAGTCGTTGCAGCAGATTGCCGCGGCAGCGAAAGCGGCATCGTCGCCGATGCATATTCATATCGCTGAGCAACAACGCGAAGTAGACCAGTCGCTTGCCGCCTACGGGCGGCGTCCGGTGCGCTGGCTCATGGAAAATTTCGACGTCGACGAAAACTGGTGCCTGGTCCACGCAACCCACATGGATGACGAGGAAATCGAGGCACTGGCGGCCACCCGGGCTGTCGTTAGCCTGTGCCCGAGCACGGAAGCCAACCTCGGCGACGGATTGTTTCCGTTGCGCCGTTACCTCGCCGCCGACGGTCGAATCGCCATTGGTTCTGACAGTCACATCACGATCAATCCGTTCGAGGAGCTGCGCTGGCTTGAGTACGGCCAGCGCCTCGCGTCGCGAACGCGAAACGTGGCAGCGATTCGCGAATCCCATGTTGGACGTGAACTGTTTGAGCGTGCCGTTGAGGGTGGGTCGATCGCCTGCGGGCATGCGACGGCCGGTATCACCGTCGGCGCGTATGCCGATCTCGTTTGTCTGTATGGCGACGATCCAATGCTTGTGGCGCACGATGACCTGTCGCGCATCGATGCATTGGTGTTTTCGGGCTACCGCCTGCCCATCGAACGCGTGATGGTGCACGGTGAGTGGTGCGTCGTCGATGGCGAGCACCGCTCACGCAGCGAAAGTCATGCTGGCTACGCTGCCGCCGTAACAGGCATTGCCAATGGCAGACCGCGCTTGTGAGCGGGCAAAACAAACCGCGTTACCAGCAACTCAAGGACTCGATTCTCGAGCAAATTTCCGACGGTGAGTTGCGGCCGGGTGATCGGGTGCCTTCGGAGAATGACCTCGTGGTGTCAATGAGCGTATCGCGCATGACCGCAAACCGTGCGCTTCGCGAACTGACAGACGAAGGCTACGTCGAGCGCATTGCCGGGCGTGGCACGTTTGTCTCGGACTTGCGGTCGCAGTCGCACGTTCGAGAAGTCCAGAATATTGCCGATGAAATAGCGAGCCGCGGCAACAGACACAGTGCAACCGTCTTTCTGAATGAAGCGACCACGGTGCACGATGAGCTTGCGCGCGCCCTGCACGTTGAACCGGGCACGGACATTTTCCATGTACAACTTGTGCACGCAGAGAACGACACGCCAGTCCAGTTCGAGGATCGCTATGTGCTGGCGAGTTTCGCGCCGGATTGCCTGGCCCAGGACTTTTCACAACAGACGCCGAGTGCGTACCTGACATCAATTACGCCGCTGCAGGAAGCAGAAC
>TARA_R110002049_G_scaffold4377_9_pt1 | contig 19817 bp, 19 predicted proteins | sample TARA_R110002049 | Tara Oceans TARA_R110002049 (sample SAMEA4396941) | marine metagenome | biome: Polar Biome; feature: [SRF] surface water layer (ENVO:00010504); material: water (ENVO:00002006), including particulate matter (ENVO:01000060) such as... | depth 5 m | reverse complement strand
AAATATTTTTGGAGGATTTAATTTAATATCTTCTCTAATTCTTCTATAGTAATTATTTGGGTAACCACCAATATGCGTCATCCAAACAGTTACTTTCTCTAGTTCAAATTTATAATCTAACGGAAATTCTGCTCTGGCATCTTTATCGTCTATATTGCCATAAACAGCGCGTAAAGGTTTTAGCTTTTTTATGGTATCTGTAACATCTAAATTACCAATATCTCCTGCATGCCAAACTTCATCTGCTTGTTTTACAAACTTTAAAATTTGATCATCAATAAAACTATGTGTATCGGATAATAATAATATCTTCTTCATTAAAAATAGTAAGAAAAGTTTAACGTCTCTTCCAATTTCAAAAATACTAATAACAAAATAAATTCCGTAATTTTACGGTCTACAAAAAAATAATTTTCTTGAGATATTTTATAGAACTTTCTTACAACGGTAAAAAATATCATGGTTGGCAAATTCAACCAGATGTTATATCTGTGCAAGAAGAATTAAATAATGCAATAAGTACTATTTTACAAGAAAAAATTGAAGTAGTTGGTGCTGGTAGAACAGATACAGGTGTACATGCTTCGCAAATGTTTGCTCATTTTGATATTGAAAAATCAATTAAAGGAGACATTGTTCATAAGCTAAACTCTATCTTACCAAATGATATTACTGTTTACAGAGTTTTTTTAGTAGATGATGAACAACATGCAAGATTTAATGCAGGTAGTAGAAGTTATGAATACAGAATTTGGTTAGGCAGAAATCCGTTTTTATTAGATTTTTCTTGGCAAATTCATTCACAAAAATTAGATATAATTAAAATGAATGAAGCCGCAAAAATTTTACTAGAATATGAAGATTTTCAAACCTTTTCTAAAGTAAAAACAGATGTTTACACCTTTAATTGCAATGTTACAGAAGCTTTTTGGGAACAAGAAGGTAATTTGTTAACCTTTCATATTTCTGCAAATAGGTTTTTAAGAAACATGGTTAGAGCAATAGTAGGTACTTTAGTAGATGTTGGTTTAGAAAAAATATCTATACACCAATTTAGAGAAATTATAGAAAGTAAAAATAGAGGTAATGCAGGCTTATCTGTACCAGCAAAAGGATTATTTTTAACACAAATAAAATATTAAGGTTTGGCAAATAAAACAGGAAACGCTTTTGATATGGATATCTTTTTAAGACTAATGAGTTTTGCAAAAAGATACAAACGTAATTTTATAATTGCTGTAAGTTCTACTATTTTATTAGCAGGTGTAGCTTTATTAACACCTATTATTCTTAAAGATACAGTAGATTTATATATTGCTAATAAAGATTCTGAAGGATTGATAAATAGTGTTTTATTAATGTTAGGTATTTTAATGCTAGAAGTAGTTTTAAGATTTTCATTTATATATTATGCAAATTGGGTTGGGCAGCATATAATTAGAGATATAAGAGCAAAAATTTTTAGACATATTTTACAATTTAGAATGTCTTATTTTGATAAGAATTCTGTAGGTAAATTGGTAACAAGAGTAGTTTCTGATATTGAAACTATTGCAGCTTTTTTTAGTAGTGGTGTTTTTACAATTGTAAGTGATGTTTTACAAATGTTTGCCGTAATTATTGTTATGTTTATTATCAATTGGAAACTAGCATTTATAGCAATTGCAGTGCTACCAATATTATTGTATGCTACTAAAGTTTTTCAAAAAGCAATAAAAGCAACTTTTCAAGAAGTTAGAAACCAAGTAGCTAATTTAAATGGCTTTGTGCAAGAAAGAGTTACAGGAATGAAAATTGTACAACTTTTTAATAGAGAAAAAATAGAATACGATAATTTTAAAGATATAAATAATAAACACAAAGAAGCCTATATAAAAACCATTTGGTACTTTTCTATATTTTTTCCAATAGCAGAAATTTTATCATCTATAGGTATAGGTTTAATAGTTTGGTTTGGAAGTAAACAAGTAATTGGAGGAGATGTTCCAGGACCAGGAACCGTTATGGCTTTCGTGCAAATGGCACAAATGTTATTTAGACCATTAAGACAAATTGCAGATAAATTTAACCAACTTCAAATGGGAATAGTTTCTGGAGAAAGAGTTTTTAAAATTATAGATACAGATAGTGCTATTTCTAAAAACGGAGTAATAGAAGCAAAAAATCTTAACGGAAACATTAGTTTTAAAAATGTTAGATTTAGTTATGTTGAAGGAGAAGAAGTTTTAAAAGGAATAAATTTAGAAGTAAAGAGCGGGCAAACTGTAGCAATTGTAGGTGCAACAGGTGCAGGTAAATCTACTATTATTAATTTATTAAATCGTTTTTATGAAATTGATAGCGGTGTAATTTGTGTAGATGATGTAGCTATAGACGATTATAAATTAGAAAGCTTAAGAGCACAAGTTGCAGTAGTTTTGCAAGATGTATTTTTATTTTCAGATTCAATTTTAAATAATATTACTTTAAAAGATGAAACTATTTCTAAACAAGAAGTAGAAAAAGCTGCTAAACAAATTGGTATTCATGATTTTATTATGACGCTTCCTGGAGGTTACAATTACAATGTTAAAGAAAGAGGAGCAATGTTATCTTCTGGACAGAGACAATTAATTGCTTTTTTAAGAGCTTATGTAAGTAAACCTAGTATCTTAATTTTAGATGAAGCAACGTCTTCTGTAGATGCACATGCAGAACAAATGATACAATATGCAACCGAAACTATAACAAAAGATAGAACTTCAATTGTAATTGCCCATAGATTAGCAACTATTAAACAAGCAGACAAAATTATTGTTATGGATAAAGGTTTAATAGTTGAAGAAGGAACACATTTAGAATTATTAGAAAAAGAAAACGGTTATTATAAAAATTTATATGATAAGCAGTTTAGTTTAGATGTTGCGTCTTAAAATAGTTTTATAAAAAGATTTTTTTCATAGTTAAAATGTTAAATTTGACGTTCAAATCTTAAAAACAAATAAAATGAAAAAAGTATTATTATCTATGGCAGTTGTTGCTTTGTTAACAACAAGCTGTAAAAAAGCAAAAGAAGCTGGTTCTGATATTAAAGAAGTTACTGTAGAAGCTGCTGATAAAGCTGCAGATGCTACTAAAGACGCTGCAAATGCAGTTGTTGAAGGAGCAGAAAATGCTGTAGATGCAACTAAAGATGCTGCAAACTCTGTAATAGAAGGTGCTAAAGATGCGGTTTCAGAAAGTAAAGATTCTGCTTTAGAAGGAGTTACTATTCCAGAATTTGAGAATGAAGAAGTAACTAAACACTTAACTACTTATGCAAACTATGCAAAAGAGTATATTGAGTCTAAGGGAGATGTATTAAAAAATGCTAAATTGGCAAAAGAAGGTGTAGCTTTAGCTAAAAAAGGAAAAGAATTATTAGCTACTTTAGATGGTGAAGCTGCTACTAAATTTAAAAGTGTTATGAACGCTATTCAGTCTAAAATGGCTCCAGCTAAATAATTACCAATATTTTAAAATACAAAAGGTTCTCATTTTTATGAGAACCTTTTTTTATGTTTTGTATTAAAAATTAATTTTTACATCAAATCTTTTCTAAGCTTATCATTTAATTCTATAAAGTTTGCGTACAATTCAAAACCACCATCTTTTATATAAGAAATTTCCCCAGTTTCTTCCGAAACTAATAAACAAACGGCATCTGTTTTTTCTGAAACACCAATAGCTGCTCTGTGTCTTAAACCAAATCTTGCAGGAATTTTTGTGCTATCAGAAATTGGTAAAACAACCCTTGTAGCTACAATATAATTGTCTCTAATAATTAGAGCACCATCGTGTAACGGACTATTTTTATAGAAAATACTTTGTAAAAGAGCATCGTTTAAGAGTGCATTCATTTTATCGCCAGTATTAATTAAAAAATCTAAGGTATTGGTTCTTTCTATAACAATTAAAGCGCCTGTTTTAGATTTAGACATTTTTTGGCAAGCTTCTAAAATTGTATCAGTATCTATTTCAGAACTAATTTCTGTCTGTAAAAATTTAAGTTGTTTTAAAAAACTACGTTTGTTTGTAAAGTTGGTTGTACCAATCATTAACAAAAATTTTCTTATTTCTTGTTGAAAAACAATGATTAATGCAATTACACCTCCAGAAAGTAAGTAGCCTAAAATACCACTTAGCATTTCCATTTTTAAAGCTTGGGTAATTTTCCAGATTAAAAAAATAAACGCAATTCCTATAACAATATTAATTGCTACAGTTCCTTTTAAAAGTTTGTAAATATAATAGAGTAATGTTGCTACCAACAAAATATCTAAAATATCTAGTAAAGAAAATTCAATAAAATCGAACATAAAAAATAGACGGATTTTACGTAAAAATACTAATTAATTTATTTAAAACCGTATCAATTATTTATTTCTGCATCAGATAATAAAAGAGGGTATTTATCTCTAATTACTTTTATTTTTTCTTGAATCTTTTTATCGTTGTTATTAGAATTTTTAAAATCTTCTAATAAACTAATGTAGTTTCTATTGTAAAGTTTTACAGAAAGTTTGTTTCTTAGAAATGTATAAGAAGCATTTAAAATATCTAAAGTTTCTATATAGCTACCATAACTAGTGGTTTTGGCTGTTTTTATAGATATAATTGCTTTTGTAGGATGATCTGAAGACAAAATATCTTTTTTACCATCACACCAATCACAAGGTTTTTTATTAATATCTAAACCACCACCATTGTCTATAAAATTAATAGCAATTTGTTTTAATTCTTCTACTAAAATTGTTTTTCCGTCTACAAAAAGTTCGTTGTTTTTGTTAATGTTTACCTCTAAAATATTTCTTTGGTTTACATCTATATTAGATGGGTTTTCTTCTTTTTGAGGAATTTTTCTTGATATACCTGCATCTACACTCATAGTTGTGGTAACTAAAAAGAAGATTAATAATAAAAACGCAATGTCTGCCATAGAGCCTGCGTTAATTTCTGGAGTTTCTCTTTTGCTCATAATTTCTAGTTTTTAAAAGTTAATAAATTGAATCTGCTCTCGATTCTATAATCGAAAGTTTTATTAAAGTTTGACTAGGTAGATTTTTGGCGTTAACATTTCTTTAACAAAAAAGATGCCAAGTTTTTATGATTTAAAAAAGTTGGTAAGTTATTTTAGCCCTGATTGAACGGTTTGTTTGAGCTCTTTTTTATTCCTTTTTTAGGATAAAAAAAGCGAGTAGTGAAAGCAGGAAATAGCTTCTAGAAATTATTTTATAAAATCTGATTTACAATTTTTACAGCTTCTATAGCTTCTTTTACATCGTGAACACGTAACATATTTGCACCATTTAAAAGTGCTATTGTGTTTGCAGAAGTGGTGGCATTTAAAGCTTCTTTAGCAGAAATATCTAATGTTTTATACAACATAGATTTACGCGAAACTCCTGCTAAAATTGGAGCGTCTAAACTTTTAAATAACTCTAAATTCTTTAGAATTTCAAAATTATGCGCAGTTGTTTTTCCAAAACCAAAACCAACATCTATAATAATATCGTTTAGTTTTAGTTGATGTAATTTTTGAATTTGTGCTGCAAAAAAGGTAATAATTTCTTGCGTTACATTTGTGTAAATTGGGTTCTTTTGCATGTTTTGTGGAGTGCCTAACATGTGCATTAAAATATAAGGAACTTGCAATTTAGCAACAGTTTCAAACATATCATCGTCCATTTTACCTCCAGAAATGTCGTTTACAATTGCTGCGCCAGCATTTATAGTTTCTTCGGCAATTTTACTTCTAAAAGTGTCTACAGAAATAATAATTTCTGGAAAATTTTTAACTAATAAATTAATTACAGGAACAATTCTTTGTAATTCTTCTTCTTCAGAAATGTGTTTTGCACCAGGTCTAGAAGAATAAGCACCCACATCTATAAAAGTTGCACCTTCTAGAAGCATCTTTTCTGTTTGCAAAAGAAAATCGGATTCGTTTTTATATTTACCACCATCAAAAAATGAATCTGGTGTAATATTTAAAATTCCCATTACTTTTGGTAATGTTAAATCTACTAAAGTTCCGTTACAATTTATGGTCATTTTAAGAGACTACTTTGTTAATTACGTGGCTAATTTCTGGTGCTTTATAATTGTTCATTTTCTGCATTAATTCTTCTACAGAAGAAGCAACAATTAGCATGTTTCTATTGGTTTGTTTTAAGAAACCTTCAGTTACCATTTTATCTAATTGAACTAAAGTTGCGTCGAAAAAACCATTTATATTTAAAAGACCTATTGGTTTTTGTTCTATATGAAGTTGCCCTAAAGTAAGTGCCTCAAACAATTCGTCTAAAGTACCAAAACCTCCTGGAAGTGTAATATAGCCATCAACTAATTGGCTCATAATTACTTTACGTTCGCTCATTGTTTTACAAACAATCATTTCTTCTACACCAGAATGAATTACTTCCTCTTTTTCTAAAAGTGAAGGAATTACACCAATAACTTCACCACCATTTGCTAAAATTGTGTCAGAAATTGCACCCATCATTCCTATTTTTCCACCACCATAAACCAAACCTATTTTGTTATTGGCAAAGTAATTTCCTAATGCTACAGCAGCTTCTTTGTAAATGGGATTGAACCCTAAACTAGAACCACAAAAAACAACAATTTTATTCATTTCTTTAAATAATAAATTCATGGTAAAAATAAATGAATTGCGTGTAAGTTTTACTATTTTTGAAGAAATACTTTTATTAGAAAAATGCAAGATACTTCAAAACAATACGATGCTGTTATAGATGAATGTAGAAGTTTATTCATAAAAAAAATGTCTGATTATGGAAGTGCGTGGCGTATTTTACGTTTACCTTCTTTAACAGATCAGATTTTTATAAAAGCACAAAGAATTAGACAATTACAGGAAAACGTCGTTAGAAAAGTAGACGAAGGAGAAAAGTCTGAGTTTATAGGAATTATAAATTATTCTATTATGGCGCTAATTCAGTTAGAAAATGGTGTTGTAGAAAACCCAGATTTAAATACTGAAGAGGCAACTATTCTATATGATAAGCACAGCAAAATTACCAAAGAATTAATGATGAATAAAAATCATGATTATGGTGAAGCTTGGAGAGAAATGCGTGTTTCTAGTTTAACAGATTTAATTTTACAAAAATTATTAAGAGTTAAACAAATTGAAGATAATAAAGGTAAAACTCTTGTTTCTGAAGGAATTGATGCAAATTACCAAGACATGATTAATTATGCAGTTTTTGCAATGATTCATTTAAGTGAATAATTTTAGTTTTAAAAACCTATTTCGATTATGAAAATATTAGTTCAAATATCTAGAATATTAGTTGGAGCCTTATTTATATTCTCTGGCTTTGTAAAATTGGTAGATCCTATTGGTTCTCAATATAAATTTCAAGAATATTTTTCTGAAAGTGTATTAAATATGGAATTTCTAATTTCCTATGCATTGCCTTTTGCTATTGTTTTAATTGTAGCAGAAATACTTTTGGGAGTAATGATTTTAATTGGATATAAACCCAAAGTAACAGTATGGAGTTTGTTAATTATTACAGTAATTTTCTTGTTTTTAACATGGTATTCTGCATTTTATAACAAGGTAACAGATTGTGGTTGTTTTGGAGATGCAATTAAATTAACACCTTGGGAAACTTTCTATAAAAATGTAATTTTAATTGTTTTAATTATTTTATTACTAATTAAAGTTGAGGTAATTAAACCAATTTTTAAAGGGAATATTCCAAAGTTAATTACATTTTTATCTCTAGCAGGTTTTTTATTTATTATTCAACATGTATTAACACATTTGCCAATAATAGATTTTAGAGCATACGCAATTGGTAAGAATTTACAAGAAGGTATGCAGTATCCTGCAGATGGTTCTATTCCGCCAGTGCATGATTTTATGTTAGAAGATACACAACAAGATTTAGCGCCAGTTTTATTGGAGCAAGAAAAAGTAATGCTAGTAATTGTTTATAATTTAGACAAGTCTGATGTAAATGGATTTCCGGCAATTAAAGAAGTTTCAGAAAAAGCAATTAGTAAAGGTTATACTGTTTATGGTGTTTCTGCCTCTTTTTCAGATGATTTAAACTTAGCTAAAGAGAAATATAATTTACCATTCGAGTTTTTATTTTGTGATGAAACAACTTTAAAAACCATGATTAGAGCAAATCCTGGAGTAATAATTTTAGATAAAGGAACAGTAACCCAAAAGAAAAATTGGGTAGACGTAGAAGATTTAGAATTGTAGAAAAATTTTTAGTTACTAAAAAGGATTAATTCTTATTGCGTAGTTTGTCTACATCAGTAAGTGTTAATCCTTTTTCTTTTTTGAAAAACACGTGTTTAGAGCTTCCTATAATTTGAGCAGAATAAATACCAGAATGACCAGAAAACAAATAAGAGGTTGTACAAGCTATTGCTATAAAAACGCCAGATTCAATTCCAAATAATTCAATTCCCATTATTGTACAAGCAATAGGAGTATTTGTAGCTCCTGCAAAAACGGCAACAAATCCCATTCCTGCTAATAAAGGCATAGGTAAAGGTATAAACCAAATTAAAACGTTTCCTAAGGTTGCACCGATAAAAAATAAAGGTGTCACTTCTCCGCCTTTAAAACCTGCACCTAAAGTAAAAGATGTAAATAATAATTTCAGAATAAAATCATAAGAATTTACGTTGATGTTAAAAGCATCTACAATGGTAGGTACGCCAAGTCCCATATATTTTGTAGTTCCTAAAAGGTACCAAGTAATTGCTAAAATTACACCACCAATTACAGGGCGAAGTGGCGGGAATTTAATAAACTTCTTAAATGTAATATTCCACAAATGAGTAGATTTAGAAAATAGCATACTTACCAAGCCAAAAATAATACCAGCCAATAAAGCCCATAAAATAGTTACTGGTGTTAATTCTGCTACCGTAGAAATTGTGTAATGTGTATGATGAGATATTTGCCAAACATCGCAGAAATAGTTCGCAAAAATAGCCGCTAAGAAACTAGGTAAAATTGCATCAAATTTTATTCTTCCAATTATCATTACTTCTAACGCAAAAATTGCACCCGCTAAAGGAGTTCCAAAAACAGAGGCAAAACCTGCACTTATACCTGCAATTAAAATAATTTTTCTATCTAAATTAGAAAGCTTAAATATTTTAGTAAATTGATCTGCAATTGCGCCACCAATTTGCACAGCAGTTCCTTCTCTACCAGCAGAACCACCAAATAAATGTGTTAGAATTGTTCCTAAAAAGACCAACGGAGCCATTTTAAAAGGAATTACTTTTTTAGGTGAATGGTATTCTTCTAATAATAAATTATTTCCTTTTACAACACTTTCGCCATAATAATGATAAGATAAACCAATAATTAAACCTGCTATTGGTAACAAAGCAACAATCCAAAGGTTTGCTTCTCTATAATTTGTGGCCCATTCTAAAGACCATAAAAAACCAGCAGAAGCAGTTCCTGTAAAAGCACCTATTAACAAACAAATAAAAGTCCATTTTAAAAGAAAAAGCAAAGAAAAGCTTTGCTCGAATGAAAGAAATAATTTTTTAATTTTATTCATAAATAGTACATCCTTCTTATGTAAAAGAAATTATTAGAAAGTATCTAATAGAATAACAGTTAAATAAGTCTTTTAGTTGTGTTGTGTGGCAAAAATAAACAAATAAAAGTAAAGAGTTTTTTAAATTTTAGAGAATCATTTTTTATTGAAATAGGTTTGTTTTTAAGATTTTATTGTAACTTGTTTTTCACTTTTAAAATAAACTATATGAACGAATTTGTTACCTATACATCAGAAGAAAATTATGCAATAATTACAATTAATAACGGAAAAGCAAATGCTATTTCTCATGAAGTTGTAACGGGTTTAAATGCTGGTTTAGACAAAGCTGAAAAAGATAACAAAGTTGTAATTCTTACAGGTAAAGAAGGTATCTTTTCTGGAGGATTTGATTTAAAAGTAATGACCAAATCTCCTGAATCTGCTAAAGAATTGGTAACAAAAGGGTCTAAATTGTCTTTAAGAATGTTGTCTTTTCCTCAGCCAATAATTATTGCTTGTTCTGGACATGCAATTGCAAAAGGAGCATTTTTATTGCTTTCTGCAGATTATAGAATTGGTTTAGAAGGCGATTTTAAAATTGGTTTAAATGAAGTGATGATTGGTATGACAATGCACAATGCTGGTATTGCAATTGCAAAAGCACGTTTGTCTGAAGTGTATTTAAACAGAAGTGTAAATAATGCAGAAATATATAATTCTAAACAAGCTATAACTGCTGGTTTCTTAGATGTAATTGTACCAGAAAGTCATTTATTACCAACAGCAATTAAGGTTGCAGAAATGTCTTCTAAACTAAATAAAAAAGCACATGCAGAAACAAAATTGAAAGTTAGAAAACAACATTTAGAAGATTTAGAGAAAGCAATTGAACTAGATTTAAAAGCAGATATTTCTATAAATATGTAATGTTTTTTTAAACAATTTTATTTAGAATTTAATTACACCTCAGAAAAGATAAAAGTTTACAAACAAGTTTAGCCCTGATTGAACGGTTTGTTTGAGCTCTTTTGAGGAACGAAAAAAGCGAGTAGTGAAAGCAGGAAATTGTTTCTAAAACTAATGCTTTTTAAAAACTTTAATTCCTGCTTTAATTTCTATATCTAAATGATTTTTTCTTGGTGTTAATGGGCAAGAAAACTTATCGTTATAAGCACAGTAAGGGTTATAGGTGTTATTGAAGTTTAACTGTATGGTATTATTTTTTTGTATATCTGTAACCATTACATCCATATAACGGCCACCACCATAAGATTCGTTGCCAGAAGTATCGTCTGTAAAAGGAAGAAATAAGTAATCTTTATATTCTTCGTCTTGTAAATCGTCTTGACTCTGATATATGGTTAGTTGATGATTTTGACCTTGTAAGGTGAAATTTAATTTACCAAATTCTTTGTACAAAGGTTTTCTGTCTGTAGTTGTTGCCATTTCAAATGTTGGCGCATTTTCTGTTTTAATTAATTTTGCAGTAACAATAAAACTAGAATCTACAGGAAAAAAATCTAATCCTTTAAATTTCTTTAAATCTTTCTTTTTTAAAGGAGATTTTGTTGCGTCTTTATAACTTGCGTTTAGTTTTTGCTGATATTCTGTTTTACCTATTAATGGTCTTTTACCTTGTGAAGTACAAGAAATCATTAAAAATAACCAGAAAATTAGTAGTATGTTTTTCATCTTTTTAGTTTGGGTTAAAACCAGGTGTAATTTTAGTACTTGGTTTTATTTGGTAATTTTGAATTAACTTGTTAGAAAGGTTTTCAAATTGATTTCCCTCTGAAAGTTGTCTTAATTTATTAGGATCAAAACGTCCTTTTAAGTAAAATACAGAGGTTTTTGCTAAAGTAGAATTAAAAATTATAGCTTGTGTAACAACGTCTCCATCTTCTTTTACTGAAACAATTTTTGTTTTTTCTGGTTGATTGCTTCGTAACATATCTGTAAAATTATTGTCTGTTACTAAGTTCATTTCGTTAATTAATTGTTGCTGTTTAAGCGTACTAATTTCATTGAAAGTTATAAACTTAAAATCTTTTACATTGCCAAATAAACTATTAATTTCTGGTGAAATACTACTTACCAAAGCTCTCATGAAATTAGGAACTTGAAATGCAGTTACACCAATATCTCTTTTATGATCATTAAAAAAACTTTGAAAAGATTTACTACTTCCGCAAGAATTTAAAAGTATACTTAAGCTAATAAAAAGAATAATTTTTCTCATGAGATATAATATTTGTTTAGTTCAAAAATACAACATTCAACTATTTTATGTAGATTTGAGTTTAATAAAAAAAACAAAATGAAGATTGTTATTACATATAAAACTCAGTATTCGTATTCATTACGAAGAAATCGGTCTGTTTGTATGTTTTAATAATTTCAATATAAAATCTATTAACAAATAAAAAGTCCGACTTCACAGTCGGACTTTTTATTTGTATACTAATTGATTAACCATGAAAAAAATATTAAAAAACTACGTAAATACCTTTAAAGGTCTATCTAAAGAAGTTTGGTGGCTTTCTTTAATAACACTTATAAATAGAGCAGGAACAATGGTAATTCCGTTTTTGTCTATCTATTTGTCTGACGGTTTAAAACTAACCTTACCAGATGTTGGTTGGATAATGTCTTTCTTTGGTTTAGGTTCTGTTGTTGGTACTTGGCTTGGAGGTAAGTTAACAGATAAAATTGGTTATTATAAGGTTATGCTATTTAGCTTATTTGGTACAGGTGTATTCTTTGTTTTATTACAATTTGCAGAAACTTTTGAGACTTTTTGTGCAGGAATTTTCTTTGTGATGCTAATTGCAGATTCATTTAGACCAGCAATGTTTGTTGCTTTAAATGCCTATAGTAAACCAGAAAATAGAACACGTTCTGTAACCTTAATTCGTTTAGCAATTAACTTAGGTTTTTCTGCAGGACCAGCAATTGGAGGCTTAATTATTACTCTTTTTAATTATAAAGGTTTGTTTTGGGTAGATGGAGTAACTTGTGTTTTAGCAGCTTTTTTATTACTGAAAGTATTGCATCCAAAGAAAGCAAAAGTAATTGAAGAGGTAAAAGTAGAAAACCCAGTTTCTGCATACAAAGACAAAGCTTTTTGGGTGTTTTTTGTCGCAATGTTTATTTTTGGCTTTGTGTTTTTACAGTACTTTTCTACAATGCCTTTGTACTATAAAGACATTCGCTTTCTAACGGAATTAGAAATAGGATTGTTAATGGGGTTTAATGGTTTTTTTATTTTCATTTTTGAAATGCCTTTAATAAATTGGTTAGAAAACTTAAAGCGTTCTAAAACGAAACTAATTGCATTTGGTTTATTTTTAGTTGCCTTAAGTTTTATTGTTTTAAACTTAACATCTTGGGTTGGCATTTTAATAGTTGGAATGTTATTAATGACAGTTGGAGAAATGATTGCTTTTCCGTTTTCTAATGCTTTTGCTGTAGAAAGATCTAAAAAAGGAAATCAAGGAGAATATATGGCTCTGTATAGTATTTCATTCTCATTAGCACATATATTTAGTCATAATATAGGAATGCAAATGGTAAATAAATTTGGTTATGAATTTACGTGGAATTTTATTACTATTCTAGCCTTAGTTGGTGTTTTTATATTATTACTTTTATTAAAAGTACTAAAAAAAGAAAAAGTTTAGCATAAAAAAAGCATCAAGAATTAACTTGATGCTTTTAATTTTATAAATATTGTTATTTATAGTTGAACTCTCCAACCATAAGGATCTTCAGATTTGTTTGTCTGAATATCTGTAATTGTTTTCTTTAAAAGCGCAGCAAAAGGCTTTTCTAATTCTGGTAAATCATAATCTTTTTCTTGATAACCAAAACCAGCAATAGGAGAAATAACTGCTGCTGTTCCTGCACCAAACATTTCTTTTAAACTACCAGATTGTGCAGCAGCAATAACTTCTGAAACAGAAATTTTTCTTACTTCCACATTAATATTTAAATCTTCTGCTATTTGAATAATACTTTTACGAGTAATTCCATCTAAAATTCTATCGTTAGTTGGGCTTGTAATTAAAGTATCATTAATTCTTATAAAAATATTCATTGCACCAGCTTCTTCAATATACTCATGTGTATTGTCATCTGTCCAGATTACTTGGTTGTATCCTTTTTCTATAGCTAATTGTGTTGGATAAAACTGTGCAGCATAATTACCACCAGCTTTTGCAAAACCAACACCACCATTTGCAGCACGTGCATATTTTTCTTCAATTAAAACTTTTACTTTACCAGCAAAATAAGCACCAGAAGGAGCCGTACAAATTATAAATTTATAAGCATTTGCAGGAGATGCATGAAAACCGTTTCCAGAAGCAAACATAAATGGTCTTATGTATAAAGAACTTCCATCTTTTGTAGGTATCCAAGCTTCATCTACTTCTAATAATTTTTTTAATCCATTCATGAAGATGTCTTCAGGAATTTGTGGAATAACTAAACGCTCTGCAGATTTATTTAAACGTTTACAATTGTCTAAAGGTCTAAATAATAAAGTATTTCCTTCAGCATCTTTGTAAGCTTTCATTCCTTCAAAAATTGATTGTCCGTAATGAAAAATCTTAGCAGAAGGATCTAGAGATATTGGTGCAAAAGGCTCTATAACAGATTCTTGCCATTTACCATCTTTAAAAGTACAAGTAAGCATGTGGTCTGAAAAAACACTACCAAAAGGTAAGTTATTAAAGTCTACAGTGTCTATTTTAGACTTTTCTATATGTTTGATTTCTATGTTAGAATTCATAATTTGTTTGATTAAATTTCACTACAAATGTACATAATTTATTCATCTGTAGAGTTATAAAAATTGGGGTTTTGCTGTTTAATTACTTACATTTGTAAACACGTTATTAAATAAAATACATTATGAAATTAGTTGTTAGGTTTTGTGTAATTGCATTATTAGCTTTTACAGCATGTAAAGAAGGTAAAAAAGAAAGTAAAGAAGTAGAAGTACCAGCTGCTAAAGAATTAGCTTACGCCTCTTTTGGAGATAAAATTTCCAAGGAAGAAGCAATGACATCTAAAGAAATGTTAGCAAAATTCGAAAGTATGAATGTTGGTGATACTGTAAACGTAAAATTTGCTTCAGAAATTAAAGAAGTTTGTGTTAAAAAAGGATGTTGGATGAAGCTTCCTTTAGCAGAAGAAACAGAAACAATGGTACGTTTTAAAGATTACGGTTTCTTTATGCCTTTAGATTCTAAAGGGCAAGAAGTAATTGTAGAAGGTAAAGCATTTGTACAAATGACATCTGTAAAAGATTTACAACACTATGCTGCAGATGCGGGTAAAAGTGAAGAAGAAATAGCAAAAATAACTGAGCCTAAAAAAGAATTTGCTTTTGAAGCAAATGGAGTTTTACTAAAGGCTAAATAATAAATTTAACATAACAATCTGTAATTGTGAAAAGAGAAATTTTAATTACCTCAGATGGTTCTACAACCATACATTTACCAGATTGGGATGAGCAATATCACTCAAAACATGGTGCGATTCAAGAATCGTATCATGTTTTTTTACGTTCTGGTTTTGATAGAATTATAGAAAATAATTCAGATATTTCTATACTAGAAATTGGTTTTGGTACAGGTTTAAATGCATTTATTACTTTATTAGAAGCAGAAAAAAATGCAATTAAAATAAATTATGTTGGCGTAGAAGCATATCCTATTTCCGCAGAAGAAGTAACAAAACTAAATTACGTTAAAGAATTAGGTGTTGTAGAAAAACAAAACCTTTTTGATAATATGCATGCTGTTTCTTGGGAACAAAAAAATATTATTTCAGACACTTTTCAACTTACTAAAAGAAAACAATTTTTTCAAGATATTGAAGACGAAAATGCTTTCGATTTAATTTATTTTGATGCTTTTGGAGCTCAAAATCAACCAGAATTATGGACAGAAGATATTTTCTTAAGAATGTACAACGCTATAAAAAATAACGGAATCTTGGTTACTTATTCTGCAAAAGGAAGCGTTAGAAGAGCAATGCAGTCTGTTGGCTTTTCTGTAGAACGTATTCCTGGGCCTCCAGGAAAAAGAGAAATGTTAAGAGCTGTAAAGTTGTAGTTTTTATCATTAAATTTCTTGCTTACAGTTGTTTGTAGTTTTCTTTTCTTCTACTCTTTTCTAAAAGAGTTTAAATTTATTTACTTACATAATATTCTCTTAAAGTTGTTAACTTTTTTCTAACCCTAGTTTAACACAATGGTTTTTCTGAGTTAACAAAATCCTTCCTTTATAATTATAGTTTTGGCATCATAATCAAAAAACTATAAACTTTAATTATGAAAAGATCAGTAACAAAATTATTTTTAGCACTTACCTTAATGGGGGCTAGTTTTACATTAATAACAAGTTGTACAGAAGAGGGCTTAGATGGAGAAAACGGTTTAGATGGCGTAAATGGTGTAGATGGAAAAGATGGTGAAAATGGTAAAGATTTTACACCAAGTCCAAGTTTGTTCTCTAATAAATCTTCTTTAAATCCTTTAGTAAATATTAGTGCAAGCTTTAATAATGTAAAAGCATATTCTCTTATTAGTTCTACAGATGTTTTATCAAATGGTTTTCGTTTGGTAGGAGCACAAGATGGAGCAGGGTTTTTAAAAGATGGAGATGAGTTTATCTACGTTGTAAACGCAGAAGACGATTATGGTGTTTCTAGAATTCGTTTTGACGAATTTATGAATCCAATTAAAGGAGATTGGTTATTAAATGCCGGTGTTGCAGATTTTGCAAGACAATGTTCTGCTACAATGTGGGAAAAAGATATTCATGGTGGAGATAAAGATATTTTCTTATCAGCTTCAGAAAGTATTGCTTATGATGTTAAAGGGATAGATCCTTGGGTAGAAACACCAACACCAACTGCAGATTTTGGTTTAGATGCTTTAGGAGAATTTTCTTGGGAAAATGCAGTTCCGTTACCAAAAGACGCTTATTCTGGTAAAACTGTAATTATTGGAGGAGATGATGATTCTAGTGGTTCTGAAGGACAAGTAACTATGTATGTTTCTGAAAACGGAGATGCAGATTTAGAAAATGGTAAGATTTATGTCTTAAGATTTAAGCAAATTTCTGATGGAGCAAATGGAGTTAAAGCAGTAGATGCAAATGCTGTTTATAATGAAGGAAGCTTAGATTTTGGTGGAACTTATGATGTAGAGTTTGTGGAAATTGAAAACGGAGCTAGCATGACAAAAAATGAAATGGAAACTGCTTGTACTAGTGTTTTTGCGTCTCAGTTTATGAGAGTAGAAGATGTAGATTATCAAAAAGGTTCAGATGCAAATGCTAGAAATGTATTTTTTGCAGTTACTGGAAGAGGTCCTGGAAGAGGAACTTATAATGACTGGGGAACAGTTTATAAATTAGAATTAGACGATACAAATCCATTAGAAGGAAAGTTAACACAAGTAGTTAGTGGTAATACAGATACTAATAATAAAGATGGAAACTTAGCAGCACTTCAGAGCCCAGATAATATTTGTGTTACAGAAAACTATATTTATGTTCAAGAAGACCCTAACTCATTCAGCAGAGGTCATGCAGCACAAATTTATCAAACAGATTTAAATGGTAACAATGCAAATGTTGTTTTAGAATTACAAATAGAAAGTAATTTATCTCCAACAGGTAGTTCAAATTTTTCAGGAGAATTTGGTGCTTTAATAGACGTTTCAGATAAAATTGGTCAGCCAGATACATTTATTTTAGCTTTACAACCTCATTATTGGCAAAGTGACGATTTTAAATCTGCTAATTTACCTCATAACCAAGGTGGACAAATTGTTTTATTACAAGGTTTACCTAGATAAAATTTAAAAAATTACATTCTAAAATGAATCTCCATAATTTATGGAGATTCATTTGTTTATAAAAAATTTACGTATGAAAGTAAAAATGAGTAAAAACTTATTATTTATATTTTTTCTATCAATTGTAATTTATTCTTGTAAAAAAAGCAAAGAAGAAAATTATACAGCAAAAGTAAATTGGTCTGTTGCTCAAGAGTATTATAAAACCCATATTACTAAAGCAATAACATATTTAGACAGTCTTAAGTTAGAAGGGTTAAAAGGGCAAAAAACAAAATTCTATTTTAAGAAAGTAAGAGAAAATTTTAAAAAATCAGAACCTTATGCGTCTTATTTAAATCCGGAAGTTGGGCATAGAGCCAATGGTCCAGCGCTTCCGTTTTATAAAGAAGATAACGGTAAAATTTTAGAGCCAATTGGTTTACAAAAAATAGAAGAAAGTATTTATGAATTAGAAACTAGTGAAGAAGATTTTAATAAAGAAATTTATGTTACCAAAGGCTTATTTGCAGTTTTAAAGAAAAATATAATTAAAAGAGAAATTAACTCTCATCGTTTTTTTATAGCCACACATCAACAATTATTTAGAATAGCAAGTTTAGCAATTTCTGGTTTCGATACTCCTGTTAGTCATTTAGGAATTTCAGAAACAATAATATCTTTAGAAAGTTTAGCTTTTGTTTATAAAGAATCCATTCAACCAATAATACAAAAAGAAGATGTAGAATTAGATAAGAAGTTTCTTTCTAATATTTTAAAAGCAGTAGCATTTATTAAAAGTAATACAGATTTTAATACGTTTGATAGATTTACATTTACAAGAGATTTTTTAAATCCTATTACAAGAAATTGGGTTCAAATAAGAAAAACAAGCAAACTTTGGCTTCCAGTAAAAACAGAACCTTTTAATTTTGATGCACCAACATTTTTCGAGAATAATTCTTTTAACCTTACTTATTTTACACCACCAACAAATAGAAATGCAACAACAAAACAAATACAATTAGGAGAAAAATTATTTTCAGACCCTAAACTTTCATCAAACAAAAAAATGGCGTGTATTAGTTGTCATTTGCCAGAAAAAGGATATGCAGATGGAGTTGCGCTTAATAAAGATAATAAAGGCAATTTATTGGTAAGAAATACACCAACATTAATAAATGCAGCATTTCAAAAAAGCTTTTTTTGGGACGGAAGATCTAGAGATTTATTAGATCAAATTTCTATGGTTTTTAACAATGAAAAAGAATTTAATACAGATGTTCATAGGTTTTCCGATGATATTTTAAAAGATTCTACTTACATTAAACTGTTTAAAAACGCATATAATGAGGTACCTAAAAGTAACAGGGTAGTTATCAGAGCAATTTCTTCTTACGTATCTACTTTAAATGGTTTTAATTCTAAATTCGATAAAAATATTAGAGGAGAAGAAAACACGTATTCCGAAAGTGAAAAAAATGGATATAATTTATTTATGGGAAAAGCGTTGTGTGCAACATGCCATTTTATGCCTTTAACAAACGGAACAGTTCCACCTTTTTTTACAGAAACAGAAAAAGAAGTAATTGGTGTACCAGAAACCAAAATGAATAAAAAATTAGATAACGATTTTGGTTTTTATTGGAGATATAAAGAAGATTTACATAAAGGAATGTTTAAAACACCAACTATAAGAAATGCAGCAATAACAGCGCCTTACATGCATAATGGAGTGTACGAAACTTTAGAAGAGGTTTTAAATTTTTACAATCTTGGTGGAGGTGGAGGCCTAGGTTTTAACCTAGAACACCAAACTTTACCGTTCGATAATCTAGAACTTACAGAAAAAGAACAACAAGACATTATAGCTTTTATACAGACTTTAACAGATGATTCTGTTAAAAACAAACAATATTAGAAAGTTTATTACAGTGTTAAAATATTTAATATCCGTTCAATTTTTTATCTTCGTTTAAAATATATTTAAATGGAATTTAAAAGAAAATTTGGAAGAAAGAAACAAACAAAACCAACAAAGGGGCTCTTTCTAATACTATTATTAGTTATTGCTGTTATACTTTGGTATAAAATGGAACCTATAATGAATTCTCTTTTTCAGAAATAATTTTAGAAGCTATTTCCAGCTTTTCGTTATATCTTTTTTTAAGAAAAATAAAAAAAGGATGCCACTTCAATCTGGGCTAAAATTGTTTGTAAACTTTTAGAAAATCTATTTTTTAAAGTTTCTACCTTTCCAATTATATTCATAAAACAGCGATTTAAAAACAATATAAACGCTAAAAAAAGGATACAAAAGACTACTAAAAATATACCATTTTAACAATGCGTTTTTATGATTATAAAAACGCATTGTTGGTATAAGTAAA
>TARA_R110002049_G_scaffold18010_2_pt1 | contig 19873 bp, 18 predicted proteins | sample TARA_R110002049 | Tara Oceans TARA_R110002049 (sample SAMEA4396941) | marine metagenome | biome: Polar Biome; feature: [SRF] surface water layer (ENVO:00010504); material: water (ENVO:00002006), including particulate matter (ENVO:01000060) such as... | depth 5 m | reverse complement strand
CAGAATTGGCCGATGGTTTCGCCAAGCTGGGCAACTCGCTCACCGTTGATTAACTTGCGGCGCAAAATCTTGTGCGGGTGAAGGTACTCCATCACAAACAGCGCCTGGGGTTTGTCGAAGTAGTACACCTCGGGGGCAATGCCGGGCGCACGCTTGGCTTGGCGAACCAGCGCATAATATTCAAAGTGGGCGCGATAAATCGGTAGCGGCCAGCTTTCGCCCACCATGCGGACATAGGGAAGCGCCTGCTTAACCACGACACTACCTACGTCACCGGAGACGATAAACACTAGGTTGAGGTTGCCGTCACCCACCTCACGAATGTCCCAGCTAGTGGGTTCTCCGCCCACTCGACTCGCCACCGCCTCAACCCCTCCCAGCCGTTGGGATAGCGTGTCGACGCCGAGCGCGCGGTAATGTTGATCAATCTCCACAGGCCAATCCTCACCAAAACGTTGCATATATTCAGGCCCGAATAGGGGGCTTTAAGACGTTTATTATCAGAGAGTAACGTTTAAAAGTTAATAAGGGGACTATCGTCATCGTTATTAATGATGATCCCAATAGGGTCGTTCGCCAATCTGCGCAAACAAATGCTCTAAAAAGGCGGCCACTTTCTGCGAGCGCAGGCGGTTTTCGGGGTAGATAGCATGGATTCCTTCTCGCGTCGCTTCGCCTAGGGCTTCATAGGTTTCCAAAATGGGCGTTAGGCCGCCATCGCGCAGCGCATCGAATAGCAACCATGTGGGGAATAGCACAATACCTTGACCTTGCAGAGCGGCTTCCACAAGACTCTCGGCATTGTTGCTATGCAAATTGCCTTTTACCGAATAACGCTGCGCTTGAAAATCGCCAGCCCCCTGGAAATACCAAGGCTGAATACCGCGTGTTCCTTTATAGACTAAGCAGTTATGGTCACTCAATTGTTCAGGATGGTGGGGCTCGCCGCACCGCGTTAAATACGCGGGGGAAGCGCAGGCGACAAAGCGCTGGGTCGCGAGTTGCCGGGCCACTAGGCTTGAATCCCCCAGCGATCCCACCCGTATTACGACATCGGCGCCCTCTTGTACCGGGTCGATAAAGGCATCGCTTAAGGTTAGCTCTACCTCCACTGCCGGGTTTGCCTGCTGAAAACTAGCCAATAAAGGCGCAATATGCCGACGCCCAAACGCCACAGGTGCATTAAGACGCAACAATCCCTGCGGTTGCTTAGCGCCGCTGATCACCTGCTCGGTAGCAGCATCCAAGCTTTCTAATATGCTTCTTACTTCCCGATAGTAGCGCTCCCCGGCATCGGTGAGCCTTACCGCTCGCGTATGACGGTAGAGCAATCGCTGGCCTAGCGAACGCTCCAACCCTGCAATGTGCCGCGAGACCGAAGAGGCCGGCAAATCGAAGTAGCGCGCGGCTTCAGCAAAGCTGCCACTTGAGGCCACTCGCACAAAAAGGCGTAACGCTAACAGGCGAAGCGAGTTGTCCAAAATGCAATAGTCCTTTGCTGTTTTGACGCATTGTAGCAATAACGCTAACTCTCTACAGTACGCGCTTCTTTTACTTAGCGGAGCCACCTATGCGTCACGCACTTATTCTGCTCGGCGTGCTAATTGCCGGGATGGGGCTATCGGTCGAAGCCGGCTTGCTAGGCCCGCTTGGCGAGCAGGTTGGACACTTATCGGCCACCTTGTCGATTTTTATGGTGGGCGCGCTACTGCTCTCACTAGCACTGGTGTTTGCGCCTAAACGACAGCTGGGAGCCCTTTTTAAGCAGCCGCGCTGGCTACTGACGGGCGGCATCTTAGGCCCGGTCTACGTCATTGTGTTAACGCTTGCGACGCCGCTGGTAGGTGTTGGAATGACGATGGTGGGGATTTTGTGCGGCCAGGTAGCGGCCAGCGTCGCTATCGACCACTTTGGCTGGCTGGGAAGCGAACAGCGTAAAGTCGATGGCTACCGTATTGGCGCCTTGGCGATGATTCTTGCCGCCCTGTGGTTAATGTAACGGCTAACGTATTCAGGAGCTAAACCATGCTACTCCCTCTTATCTTTATCTTACTGCTCGTCGGCGGTGCGGTACTGGCAGCTCAGTCCTCCATCAATGGCCGTTTGGGTGCAAAAGCAGGCGTCATCGAGAGTTCTTGGCTGACCTTTGTGATCGGCGCCGTCCTGACCTTTTTATTGATGTTCTTTTTTGAGCCAGCACAGCAAGCGACGCTCTTCAGCGTACCCAAATGGCAGCTAACCGGCGCCCTGTTTGGCGTGGTCTATATGTTGGCAATTGTGTTTGCCGTACCCCGAGTAGGCACCGCAGCGGCCACGGTAGCGGTCATTTCTGGCCAACTGTTGATGAGCCTGCTGATTGATCATTTCGGCTGGTTAAGCAATGCCGTGCGACCGTTAGATGCGTCACGCTACATTGCGATGGCGCTGCTCATAGGTGCTATCGGCTTAATCTATCTAAGTCACCAGCAGCGTCATCGTCGACTGGCAAGCCAGCCAAGTTAGTTATTCAGGCTCACCACTTTAACGTAGCTGGCTATCTTTGCTGCCGCGGCGATTATAGCCACTAAAGCTCGACTGCTTTTTATCTAGCTCACTCTGGCATTCCACGCAGAGCCGAACGCCTGGAATTGCCTTGCGGCGCGCTTCGGGAATGGGTTCGCCACACTCCTCACAAGTCTCAAGACTTTCACCGCGAGGCAATTGGCTACGCGCACGCTGCACCGCATCTTCCAGCGTGCTCTCCATCTGCTCTTGTTCGGCGCCATCTTTCGCCCATCCACCTGCCATCATCGCGCTCCTCGCTTCGGCACTAGCAATCTATCAGCATAGCAGTAACGAGAATCGCCGTTAGCCTAAAAACTTAACGCCTTGTGCCGCCAGTGGGCTTCTTAATTTATCGGGTAGCGGCACATCGGTGACTACGGCGTCATAGTCACTCAGTTGCCCCGCGGCGCAGCGTAGTGGCAGGTCAAACTTGGTTTTATCCAGCACCAGCACACGATAACCGGCATGGGCTAATAGCGCCTCGCGCGCCATCACTTCGTCGTCGTTGTAGTCATAAAGCTGGCCATGGCTATCCATTCCCCCCACCGAAACAATCCCCACATCGGCACGGTAGCGTTGAAAAAAGCGCCAGGCATCGCCGCCAATCACATCCTGATCGCGACGACGCACTCGCCCACCCGCCACCACTAGCTCACACTTCAACTGGCACAGCTTAATCAGGGCATGCAGGTTATTGGTCATGATATGCAGACCTTGCTTATCACTCAGCGCATCGGCCAACTGTTCAACCGTGGTGCCCGTGCCTAAAAAAAGTGCTTGATGATTCTGTACCAAGCTCGCTGCCCGCGCCGCAATCTGCCGTTTACCCGCCACATTGACAATCTGACGCTGGTCGTAGCCGATGTTTTCCTGCTCGGGAAACGGCAGCACCTCACCTTGGCGGCGCAGCACCAAGCCCTTATCAGCCAGGTGACGAATATCCCCACGCAGGGTTTGCACAGAAACCCCAAACTCATCTGCCAGGCTGTCTACCGACTGGCGCCCTTGTGAGTGGATCCGCTGTAATAGCTGTTGTCGACGTTCGAACTGGCGCATAGCCCCTCTCGGCACAACGAAAGCAAAAAGTGCGGCAAACGAAAGCCATAAAATGTTGAACGAAAGCATAGTGTCACTTTGTTGTAAGCAGATGACAGTAGCTTAGGTGGGGTTCACTCACTGGAGGTTTACCCATGTTGAAGCGCCCCCTGTTATCTATTCCAACATCTGCCCTGACGGCTGCCGTCGCGGTAGCCAGCTTTTCCCTGTCGGCCCAGGTAGCGGCGAACGAAACGCTAACGCTCTACACCAGCCAGCCCAATAGCGATGCTCAACAGACCGTTGACGCCTTTGAAGCCGCCCACCCTGATATTGAAGTGGAGTGGGTACGCGACGGTACCACGCGCTTGATGACCCGGCTGCGCTCGGAGCTTTCGGCCGGAGTGAGCAACCCCGACGTGCTGCTAATCGCCGACAGCATGACCATGGAATCACTCAAGCAAGAGGGTCATTTACAGCCTTACCTCAGCGATGAGCGCCAAGCCTATGACGCTGACCTGTATGACCCAGAAGGCTACTACTACGGCACCAAGCTGATCACCACAGGGATTGTCTATAACACCGGCGCCAAGCATCAGCCGCAAAGTTGGCAAGATCTGCTGGGGCCTGACTACGAAGGGTTGGTCACCATGCCCAGCCCGCTCTACTCCGGCGCTGCGCTTATCCATATGGCGGCGATTAGCGCTAATTCAGAACTAGGCGCCGAATACTACGACTCTCTGAAAGCCAATCGCACCGAAGCACAGGGCGGCAATGGTGGCGTCTTTAACGCCGTGGCTGCAGGTACCAAGCCCTACGGCATCGTGGTGGACTTCCTACCAATCCGTGAAGCCGCCAAAGGCTCGCCGGTCGAATTCGTGTTCCCGGAAGAAGGCGTGAGCGCGGTGACCGAACCAGTCGCCATTTTGGAAGGTGCTGAGAATGTCGATGCTGCGCAGAAGTTTGTTGATTTTGTGCTTTCCCAGCAAGGCCAGGAGCTGGTCAGCCAGCAGGGCTATCTGCCTGCCCACAACGACGTTGCTCCACCGGAAGGCTTCCCCGAGCGCGATAGCATTACCCTGATGCCGGTTGATACCGAGCAGGCATTGGCGCAGGAAGAAGAACTCAAACAGCGTTTTAGCGACCTCTTCGGCGGGTAACCATGACGCCCGCTCTCAACTATGACAACAAGTACGGCAGCCAGCATCGCTGGCTGCTTTCAAGTCTGCTGATCGCCATTGTGCTGCTCAGCCTGGCGCCCAGCCTGCGCCTGCTGATTGAAGCATTGAGCGACCTTACCCAAGGCCGCCAGTCACCCCTGTGGCAGGTGCTCAATAGCGCCAGCACTTGGCGGGCACTCTGGCATAGCCTGTATACCTCGGGGCTCGGCATGCTGATCGCTCTGGTGCTGGGCAGTCTATTCGCCTTTGCCATCACGCTCACCAATGTGCGCGGAAAAGCGTGGCTGGTGTTCTGCTTTATGCTGCCGATGATGATTCCGCCGCAGGTCACCGCTTTGAGCTGGTTGCAGCTATTCGGCCCGGCCAGCCCCCTACTGAAAAGTATTGGCATGGCACCGCCGCTAGGTAGCCCGCAACCACTCTACTCCGCTGAAGGCATCGCCTTATTACTGGGTATCCAGAGCGCACCACTGGTGTTTCTGGCCCTGCGCACCAGCCTGCTTTCGCTGCCCCGTGAGCTTATTGAAGCCGCCCGCATTAGCGGCGCCAAACAGACCCAGGTATGGGGTCACATTATTCTACCCGTGACCCGTAGTGGCATGATTGCCGGGGGCGCGATGGCGTTTATCTCGAGTCTCGGCAACTTTGGCATTCCCGCCATGCTGGGTATTCCTGCAGGCTATTACGTGCTGCCCACGCTGATCTACCAGCGTATGGCCAACTTCGGCACCGGGGTGCTGGCAGAAATGGCCGCCCTGTCGCTGCTGATTGGGTTATTGGCGCTAGCCGGGGTGGCGCTGCAGCAACAGCTTATGAACCGTAGCCGCTTCGGGCTGGGCGGCCATAGTGGACGCTCCCACGATTTCACCCTGGGCCGCTGGCGTCCTCTGGTCACCGCTACATTAGTCGGGATCTTATTGATCATCCTGGTCGCGCCGCTGCTCGCTCTGGTCATCAGTTCGCTAGTGCCCGCCATGGGCGTTCCGTTAAACGCTGAGACCGCCACCCTGAACGCTTACGCCGAAGTGGTCGGCCGCCAAGGCGCCACATGGCGAGCGGTAAACAACAGTCTAATGCTTGCAGGTAGCGCGGCAGGGGTGCTGATGTTGCTTAGCCTGCCATTAGCTTACCGGCTACAGCGCCTACCGGAACGCTGGCGGGGCGTGGTCCTCAGCGCTATCGAAATACCCTATGCGCTTCCTGGCGTGGTATTGGCCATTGCTTGCATCCTGCTATTTGTCCGCCCGCTGCCGATTATCAACGTAGCGCTATACGGCACCCTGGGACTGATTTTTATCGCCTATCTGGCGCGGTTTTTGGTGGTTTGCGTCAAACCCGTCGCCGCCAGCCTGGCGCAGCTGGATCCTTCCCTTGAAGAGGCGGCTCAACTCGCGGGTGCAGGCCCCTGGCGCCGTCTTGGCGGCATCATCTTGCCGCTGGTCGCGCCCGCGCTGTTCGCAGGCGGCTTGCTGGTGTTCTTGCTGGCGGTCAACGAACTGACCGTGTCAGCGCTGCTCTGGAGCGCCGGAAATGAAACTCTCGGCGTGCTGATTTTCAATCTCGATGAAGGCGGCGAAAGCGTGCTGGCCTCAGCGGTATCAGTGCTGGTGGTGATCATGGTCGCTTCACTGATGCTGACACTCAGCTTGCTGGCACCGCGTTTACCCAAAGGAGTCATCCCATGGCAGGGCTAACGATCGATCGTGTCACCAAACGCTTTGGCGAGCAGACGGCAGTCGATGCACTGTCGCTGACGATCAACCCAGGCGAGTTTGTCGCCCTGCTCGGCCCCAGCGGCTGTGGCAAAACTACCATGCTACGCATGCTGGCAGGTTTTGAGACGATCAACGACGGCAGCATTCAATTAGGCAATCGCACCCTGGCCAGCGCCGATACCCATATGCCTCCAGAGCAGCGCAATATGGCCATGGTGTTCCAGTCCTATGCGCTATGGCCGCATATGAGCGTGGCGGACAACGTGGGCTACCCGGTCAAACTGCGAGGCCTGCGCGGGGCGGCGTATCACCAAAAGGTGCAGCAGGCCCTTGCCCTGGTAGAGCTTGATGCCTACGCCAACCGTATGCCCCAGGCCCTTAGCGGTGGCCAACGCCAGCGGGTGGCCCTGGCGCGCTGCCTGGTTAGCGACCCGTCGGTGGTACTGCTGGATGAGCCACTGGCCAACCTTGATCGCCACCTACGCGCCACCATGGAGCACAGCTTCCGCGATTTTCACCAGCGCACTGGTGCCACGCTGGTCTATGTCACTCACGACCAGACCGAAGCCATGGCGCTGGCAGACAAAATCGCCGTAATGAAAGCGGGCAAACTGGTTCAGTGGGGTGCCCCTGAAACCCTTTACAGGCAACCGCGCACCGCCTGGATAGCGGGATTTATCGGTCAGGGCAGCCAATTAAAAGTTGCCGCTGGCAATCCTGGGAAATTGCTTGAGGGCTCCTCCTTGATGCGTGGTCTGAACGCTATCGAGTCCGAGCGCACCCAAACGGTACTGGTGCGCCCTGAGCATATTCAGATCAGTACGACGCCCTCTTCCTCAGCGACTCCTACTCATAGCCAGCTTACCGCTCAGGTAGAAAGCGTAATTTTTCGCGGCGAGCGCTATGAGCTCACACTGCGCTTGCCCAGTGGCGGAACCCTGCTGGCCTACCATCACAGCCCGCCTGACCTGGGTAGTCAGGTTGCCGTCGACCTTCATCAGGGCTGGTGTCTGGAGCCCGATCAATGAGTGTCCATATTGAGATTCTCAGTGGTTTAGGCGCCAAAGGGCCAGCGGCGATAGTCGTGGAGGCTCAGGGAAAACGCCTGCTGCTAGATGCAGGCGGCGCGCTCCACCCGGATGACACCATCTCCTGGGCGAACAACCTGGATATCGACGCAGTGCTGATTAGCCACGACCATATTGATCATATCGGCGGCGTGGCCGAGTTAGCCGAGAACGTGCCGCTTTATTGCACGCCGCTGGTAGCTAAATCATTGCCCAAGAACCGGCTATGGCACCCCCTGCCAGAACGCGGCTCGATAGAGGTGGAAGGTATTACCGTCACCACCGGTCAAGCAGGGCACTCGTTAGGCGGTGTTTGGCTGCATTTAGCGGTGGAAGGGGGTGTTTTCTACAGCGGCGATGCCTGCTTTGAATCGTTGGTGTTTCCGTTTGATACACCACCAACAGCGCGTCTTGCGCTGCTGGATGCCTCCTACGGCAGTTTTGATCAACCCCAACCTGCGTGCATTCAAGCAATCAGCAAACACTTTACCCAGCCTTTGGCATTTCCCGTGCCTGCCACCGGCCGTGCATTGGAAATGGCGCTGTGGCTGCTTGAGGAAGCTAAATCACGAGGGTTAACGCTCGCGATTGATGCGGAGATACGCGCCAACCTCACCGCCCTGCTGGCAATGCCAGCCGCCCTGCGTCGCCCAGGTATTGATGCTGCAATCAACAATGTGTTGGCACGACAAAATGATGAAAATGCCACGCTGCGGCTGATAAGTGATCACGATGACTCCCCCCAACAGTGGCCCGAACACCGGCTACTGCATACCGGTTACTTAACGCCTGAACGTCAAGTTCAGCTAGCGGCAGGGGAAATAAGCTGGCAACGCTGGAATGTGCATCTGCGCGCCTCGCATCTGGTGGCGCTAGCCGATCAGATGGACGCCTCTCAAGTGGTGCCACTATTTACCCAGCTTAGAGATAACGAATTAAAGGCGTGGCAAGGTCTTCTAGGCAATCGCCTTTACACTTCCCAGCGCTTCAAAACTGATTCTCGTACAACCCACTTTTCCTCTTTAAGGAGTTTTGCATGTCCGCAGTGATTGTCGATGTCGACGGCACCTTAGCCGAATTTCATCCTCACCAAGTTAGCGACTGGGTGCTCGGTAGCCAAAAACAGTGGGAGCCCTTCTTTGCCCATATGGCCGAAGCACCTGTGATTGAAGCGATCGCCAAGCTGGTCAACATTCTTAAGGCGCAGGGTCAGCAGATCGTGATTTGCAGCGGTCGGCCGGACAGCCACCGTGAGCATACCCTGCGCTGGCTTGAGCGGCATAGTATCCCCTTTGATGCCATGTACCTACGCCCAGAAGGCGATGACCATGTGGATGATGAAACAGTGAAAGAGGCGCTTCTAGAACGTATGCGCAGCGACGGTTTTGCGCCTTGGCTAGTGCTGGATGACCGCGACGCCGTAGTCGCCCAATGGCGCGCGCTTGGATTAACCTGCCTCCAGTGCGCGCCAGGGGATTTTTAGGCCAATCAAGATTAGACGATAGGCAGGCAGGTGATCGAGATCACATCATTTCGGTAATGATCGTTACGCTTGTATTCTCGATAGCCAGTTGAGGCAACCATGGCGGACAAATAGCTGTTGCCCTCGTACTCTAGTCGCTGAATCAAGCGCTCTCCATCTCGTAAGCCAAGTACTTCTGCATAGCAGCCATCTAGCAGCTGAGGTAGGCAAATAGTGGCTAATGTAGAAGAGATCACCTGACCTTCCGCATCTATAAACAGCGCAAAAGGTGGCAGCGATTGCGCCCTGCTGACGGGGAGGTTATCCGCCAGGATTTGCCGAAATTCCGGGGTCGCATCGAATACAGTGGCAATGCCGCCAACAATCGTATTGCTGTTAAAATCGACCACGGGCGCGCAATAAAGATAAGTGCCGCCATTGGCATAAAGCTCACTCTCACTAAAGGCTGAAACCACATAATCTTGATCAGAATCCGTCATGAGACACGCTGCCAGCGGCAGGGATTTAGGGACTTGCGTTCCAATCAAACTGGCAGCGTTATTATTAGACACCGCGACGATCATGCCCTGTCGATCAAACAATAAAATATTGGTGTAAACGGTATAGAGAGTGTTAATAGCATGAATAACCGCTGAGAGCTCCTTACGCGCTTGCTCATCACCTTTCGAGGCGGCGAGTAACTGGCTGCGAATACGCTCATCAAGTGCCCACCAACGTACATCATTGGCACGTTCGTAAAGATTGCGATCCATAATGCTGACCATGCTAAAGGCCCTCATGGTGGCATCAGCAGTGGCGGTTAAACTCATTCCTTGCCGCAAGGTTGAAATGGAGTCTTCAAACAACTGATCAGTTAAATGACCAATCTCACGAATCTGATGCAGTACCGGTACGAGCTCTACTGCTTTGTGGCGCACTGAAATAATATGGCCATTGATAACCGCCAGATTCAGCTGTTGCGCAATTATCGCGGCTTGGTGGCGAATATTGCTTAGCTGCCCTTTTACTACATCACCATCGGCGGATGAATGCATAACGTTGCGCTCTATCATGGTATCTCTCGATAGCTCAGTGAGGGCAAGGCAGCGCCAGCCTAAACCTGCGTATCCTTGATAGGTAGCACCGGTCACTTGTCGACATGCATACGCTTTTCCATTGAGCATGATGACATCCACGCCATTGACGCCTACTTGCCACAGCGATTCGTTTAACGCTAACTGGGGTAAACTTGAGGCCACCACCCGGCCACTCTTATCTAAAAGTGCAAGTTCAAACTCACCATCGGCAACCTCTGCAAAAATACCATGCACTTCTTCATTCAGGTTAAAGCTCAGCGCAAGATATCCTAAGCGCTGCGTTGATTCATCATTATAAATGGGTGAAATAAAAAGCAGGGATCGTTGCTGGTGAGGGTCTAGTGGAGTGGTAGCAAAATATTCAACGTAGCCACCCTCTAATTGAGACGATGCAAGTTGAGACAAGGTTTGATTCAGGCCGTTATCGTGAAACGTCGTACCCTCAGGAAACGTAAGGCTTGTGCGCAGCGTGCCATCTAAATTAAACAGCATTACATCATCATAAACCGAGTATTTAGCAACATAGCGCGCTAAATGCTGATGAATATTTCCATCTACTGCACGGCTCTCCATATACGCGCGAAGGGTACTATCGGTCGAGAGAAAACCGATATCAGCAGAACGCTCAAATAGATTGCGTACCAGCATATCTATCGCGATTGACGCCCTGCTTCCCAGCACCATTTCATACTCGCGGGCATACTCTTCAGTTAGCGCAGCGGCAAGTTGGACTCGCAAGAGACGAAACCGATCTTGGACTTCGGTGACACGATCCAAGACGCCATTACCCCCACTACGACTGGCTACCTTACCCACCAAAGCAATAATGGCTAACCAATTATCCAAGTGGGATAGCTGGCTGTCGTAATGTTTAACGTAAGCGGGAGGTTCCAACGCACGAGGCGCATGCGCTCTGCTAGCGGTAGAGTGCATACCAGAGAGAGAAAGTCGAGCGTCAACTCGACTAGTCAAGCTTGGTGATAAAGAGCGGGTAGTCATGGGGCCACCTTGCTATCAAAGCATCTGCCTAGACGTTACAACCAAGAGACGTTAAAACCGAGAGACATTAAAAAAGAGCCAAGTGACTTACTATAACCTTTTGCCACTCAACTCAAAGCATTAAGTCTAATAGAAGAGCATCTGCAGAGTGTGTAAGCACACGTTCAAATCTTCGATGATGCCATGCTGCTTTTTCGCTGCCACAGCAGCACCATCAACGGCACCAACGCAACGGGAATCAACAGCAAGTTAAGTGTCGCCCAGCCTAAGCCGCTGACCAAGGGCCCAGCGAGCAGCGCAGTGATAGCCGCTGTGCCAAACACTAAAAACTCGTTGGCAGCCTGGGTGCGGGCTTTATCCACCGGGCGATAGCTTTCGGTGAGCAGCCCGGTGGCGGGCAGAAAAGTAAAGTTCCAACCCAGCCCCAGCAACATCAGCGCCACATTGAAACCGGCTAAACTGATACCCAATTGTGCAACTAAAGCACTCGCCACCAGTAGCAAGCAACCTGCCACAATGACTTGTTTGGCGCCGAAACGGGTAGCCAAATGCCCGGTAAAGAACGAGGGCAGAAACATCGCCACCACGTGCCACTGAATGGTCATTGAAACGTGGTTAAAGTGGTGTCCGGCTCCCGCCATGGCGAGTGGTGTGGCGGTCATGGCCAGGTTCATCACGCCGTACCCAACCATCGCCGCGCTTACTGCCACAATAAACCCAGGCTGGCGCATTATCTTACCCAGCGGCAGTGCGATGCCTTCGCCATGGGTGCGAGATGCGGGTGGTAGTTGTGTCCGCATCAACACCACCAAGGCCAACGCGTAGAGCGCGGCTAAACCCACAAAGCTGCCCAGAAACGGCACTTCGCCCAGCTCACGGCTTACTCTTGCCAGCCATGGCCCGGCAAACGCGGCCAGCACACCGCCACCCATTACCAAGCCAATCGCCCGATCACGCATGGGTGCGGGGGCGGCTTCTACCGCAGCAAAGCGATAGAGCTGGCCAAAGCCAATGCCGATACCAATTAACCAAGTTGCCAGTAAAAACAGCCCAAAGCGCTCGCCCATCAGCGCCTGCACGGCGACCAACGCGCCGATCAGACCAACGAGGTTGCCCAGCATGAAACCGCGCTTACGGCCCAACCTTGCCATGATCAACGAGGCAGGAATGGTGGCGCACATCAGCCCCAGCCACTGGGTGGCAACCGGAGCGGTCGACCAAGACGCGCTTGGGGCTAACGACGCGCCAATCAGTGGCGAGACGGCAATCAGCAGGACATTGCCGGTGACCAGCAGCGCCTGACAGAGTGATAACAAAGTAACGGTCAAAGGCATCAGGCACTCTCCTGCAGACAAGTGGCATGGGAAGACGCAAAACGCTGGCGATAGACTGAAGGTGACACACCGTAGTAGCGTTGAAACTGGCGACGCAACTGCTCCGCACCGCCCAGTCGCCAGCGTTGCGCGAGCCGCTCGAGGGAGACCGGCTCGCGTTCGCTGAGCAGCGCCAGGCGCGCTTGTTCAAGGCGCAGTTGGATCAGGTAAGCACCCGGGGTCGTATTTAGGTGGCGTCTGAACAGCCGGGTTAAATGGCGTGGAGAAACCGCCATCAGGTCGGCCATGCTATCAAGCCCATGATCCACACTTGGGTCGGCATGAAGTTGATCCAGTAAGCGACGTAGAGGTCCCGCTGCCTGCTGGTGTCGCAGTATCTCGCTGAACTGCGACTGCCCACCTGGGCGCTGCAGAAATACCACTAACTCACGGGCCACTCGCCCGGCTAGATCAGCACCGTGATCCGCCTCTACCAGCGAAAGCGCCAGATCAATACCCGCCGTGACGCCTGCGCTGGTATAGCGACCGTTGCTTTCGATATACAGCGCATCGGGCTCGACGCTTAGCGCGGGGTACTCCTCAGCCAGTTGTTGTGCATGGCGCCAGTGGGTAGTGACGCGGCAACCATCCAGCAACCCTGCCGCTGCCAGTAAAAACGCGCCAGAACAGATAGAGCCAAGACGCCTTACTTCAGGGGCGACCTCACCAAGCACCTGCTTCACGGTAGCTATCTCACGCTGCTGTATTACGCCACTACCGCCCGCCACCAATAGCGTATCCAGTGGCAGTAAACGAGTAAGTTGCTGGTAGGTGTGGGTAGCATGCACGGCCAGGCCGCCGTTGGTGACAACCGGGCCGACGGCATCGGCAATCAGAGTCAACTGATAGAGCGGCTGGGGGCTTAACGCATTGGCGCTGGCAAACACCTGCCAGGGGCCGCTGACATCCAGCAGTTGGCAGTCGGGGTAAGCAAATAGGGCAATATGGCGAGTCACTGTCTCTCTCCGCTAGCGGGTATCGAAGCATTAGAGAGAGTGTCAGCGCTGCGCTCGATGTCGGCAAGGACCATTACCCCACCGATTCGGACATAGGGCTAGGTCAACCCTCAGCGGGCCAAAATTAGCCCGTTCTTTCTAACGGTGCCTCCATACGGCGGACGCTGGAAACGAAGTCACTAAAGCGCTCGCCCTGAATCAGTACATGGTCACTAAGCGCTTGCTGTGCAGCCAAGGGATCACCTTTTTCAATCGCTTCCACGATGGCTTGGTGCTCGCTGAGGGAATTATTTACCCGTTGGCGCACCTGCAGCTGCAGGCGCCGGTAAGGCTTTAAGCGCTGCTTTAGTTGGCGCGCTTCGCTGGCCAAAAAGGCGTTGTGGCTAGCGGTGTAGATACAGTCGTGAAAACCTTCGTTTTCGTAGTAATACTCATCGCTATCACCGGCCAGGGCCGCCGCTTCGCATCGCTGGTGGGCTTCACGTAATGCGGCCAGCTCGGGCTCGGTGATTCGGCGAGCCGCTAAACGGCCGCACATGCCTTCAAGTTCGGCCATCACCTCGAACATCTCGATCAATTGATCAATCCCTACCTTCGCCACAAAGGTGCCTTTTTTGGGCGAAACCGTCACTAGGCCACTCGCCACCAGCTGCTGAAAAGCTTCACGCACCGGCGTCCGCGAGACCTGAAACTCACGCCCCAAAGCTTCCGGGTCCAGGCGCTCTCCCGGCAAACGGCGGCCATTGATGATGTCATCCTCAAGAGAATCCCTTAATCGCTGAGCGTTGGAGCGCTTGGTGCCCGTCATGTTTTACCTCCATGGATCGCGACTTATTTCAGGCCATTAAACTTGTCATAAAGTTGACATTAGCATATTTAAGCGCTATTGAAATATATATCAGATCTTCTGATAAACATATAAAGCTCATCCAAACACACAACAACAACCGTTGGAGACGCCACATGCAACGCTATTTGATCTCAACTGCCACCGCCCTAGGCCTCGCCATCGCGGCGTCACACGCCTCTGCCGATACCGTACTGCGAGCTTCGCATCAATTCCCCGGTGGTCAAGGGGACGTGCGCGATGAAATGGTGCAAATGATGGCCCGCGAAGTAGCCGATGCAGATGTCGGGCTGACCATTGAAGTCTATCCCGGCCAATCGCTGTTTAAAGCGCGTGAACAGTGGGGCGCCGTCGCCCGTGGTCGTCTGGATATCACTTCTCTACCGCTGGATTACGCTAGCGGCCGCCACCCGGAGTTCTCGGCTACGCTGATGCCGGGATTGGTGCGTAATCAGGAACATGCCCAACGCCTGAATGACTCTGAGTATATGGAGATGATTAAAGAGGTCATTCGCGAAGGCGGCGCTCGGGTACTTGCAGATGCTTGGCTATCGGGCGGTTTTGCCTCTAGCGAGCAGTGCGTTACCTCGCCTGATACCGTCGAGGGTCAGAACTTCCGCGCCGCCGGGCCTGCTTTTGAACAAATGCTGGAAGCAGCCGGTGCCTCCATCGCCTCCATGCCCTCTTCCGAGGTGTATACCGCCATGCAAACCGGCGTGCTGGATGCCGCTAATACCTCATCGATGTCGTTTATCTCCTTTCGGCTTTACGAACAGGTTGAGTGCTTGACCGAGCCCGGCGACTTCGCGCTGTGGTACATGTACGAACCCATTCTTATTTCCGAGCAGGTGTGGCAAGGGCTCAACGAAGAGCAGCAAGCAGCCCTGATGGAAGCGGGTGAAGCCGCCGAGGCGTTCTTTGCGGAAGAGGCCGCCGCCATTGACCAGGAGATGGTCGACCTCTACGAAGAGAATGGCGTGGAAGTAGTCAGCATGAGCGAGGACGACTACAACGCCTGGCTCGATATCGCTAAGGAGACTTCCTACAAAAACTTTGCCGAGAACGTTCCCAACGGACAAGCCATTATCGATGCGGCGCTGGCCGTCGAGTAAGCAACCCATGATCGCCTAATGGCGCGGCCATTCCGCTCGGGATGGCCGTTTTCTACTGATGCTTGCTTAGCTTGGCGAAATAACCAGCTTGACGAGGGAATTATGGCACCTGCAACGACACACAATGCCCTTGCGCGAGGGGGCATCATTGGCGGCTACATTCGCGTCATGGACAAACTCTCGCGGCTTTCCGCCTACTTGGCCTGCGCCCTGTTTATCGCTGGCGTACTCGTGATTTGTCAGATGGTATTTATTCGCTACTTACTGGGAATGAGCACCAGCTGGCAGACTGAATTCACCATCTTCTCAGTAACGGCAGCGATGTTGATGGGCAGCCCCTATGTATTGATGACTGGCGGCCATGTCGCCATCACGATTGTTCCCGATGCGCTAGGCGGTATTACCCGCACTATCATGCGCTTGATCGCGTCGCTGTTTGGGTTAGGTTTTTGCGCTGCATTGGCGTATGCCAGTTGGGTCTATGTTTTTGAGGCGCTCCACGGCGAGTGGACCACGGGCTCGGTATGGAATCCGCCACTGTGGCCCGCCTTACTGCCTATGGCGGTCGGCGCCACCCTACTTTCGCTGCAGTATATAGCTGAAATTTTGCGTGGGGAGAACTGAGTATGGATCCCATCACGTTAGGCATTATCGTTGCCATCGCGCTGATTGCTCTGATGGCCATTGGCACCCCTATCGCTTTCGCCCTGGGCGGTGTATCGCTGCTGGCACTGATCTACGACCGTGGCCTTGCTGAGCTCACCTACTTCGGGGAAACCTTTTTTGACCGCATCGCAGAGTTTGGTTTTGTCGCCATTCCGATGTTTATTTTGATGGGCGCCGCGGTGGCCTCCTCCCCCACCGGGCGTGATCTGTATCGCTCGCTGGATCTGTGGATGGGCAAACTGCCCGGCGGTCTGGCGGTTTCCAATATTGGCGCCTGTTCCATTTTTGCGGCTCTGTCGGGATCATCCCCCGCCACCTGTGCTGCGATTGGCAAAATGGGTATTCCCGAAATGCGCAAGCGCGGCTACCCCGATGGCGTGGCAGCAGGGTGTATTGCCGCGGGCGGTACCCTGGGCATTTTGATTCCGCCGTCGGTCACCATGATCATCTACGGCATTTCCACCGAAACCTCGATTGGTCGGCTGTTTATTGCCGGGGTGGTGCCGGGCTTCATGCTCGCTGGTCTGTTCATGATCTGGACCATGATCGCCTGCAAGATGGCCGGTGGATACAACAACCCTATGGCCGAGTCCGTCGAACGGCTAAAAGAGAATGTTAAGCAGAATGTCGATAGCAACCTGAAAGCATTAGTGCGGGTTCTCCCTTTCTTAGGCGTGGTCGCGGGCATCCTGTTTGCGCTTTATGGCGGGGTGGCCACACCTTCCGAGGCGGCGGGCGTTGGCGCGTTTCTATGCTTAGCGCTAGCGATCCTCATCTACCGCATGTGGCAGTTGGGGCCCATCAAGCTGATCATGCGCGACTCGCTGCGTGAAAGCGTGATGATCATGTTGGTGATCGCCACCGCCGAGGTATTTGCATACGCACTCTCCTCCATGTTCATCACCCAAACCGTAGCGGCTGCGATTGCCGGCCTGGAGATTAACCGCTGGGCGCTGATGGGGGTGATCAACCTCTTTTTGCTAGTGGCTGGCTTCTTCCTGCCGCCCGTGGCCGTGATCGTGATGACTGCCCCGATCTTGTTGCCCATCATCCTCGCGGCCAACTTCGACCCGTACTGGTTTGCGGTGATCCTGACCATCAACCTGGAGATTGGCCTGATTACACCGCCGGTGGGTCTCAACCTGTTCATTATTAAAGGCATCGCGCCGGATATCTCGCTGCGCGACATTCTGATGGGGAGCTTGCCCTACGCGCTGTGCATGGTGCTGGGTATCTTGCTGCTGTGTCTCTTCCCAGGCATCGCGCTTTGGCTACCTAACTTGATCATGGGTTAAGGAGTTCGACCATGAACATGATGTTTTTGCAGGAGTTGTTTAACAACATCACCCAGCGTGATGCCTTGTTGCGCCGCCGCCATCCCGAGACAGAGACGCCCGACCATCAGCAGTTGGTCAAAGCGTGCCACAAGCTGCTGGAAAGCGATGGCGAAGCCTCCAGCATTGCGCTGGCAAGCCGTGCTTTAGCGATTTACCAGCGGCTCCCGGCAACTGAAAAAAACAGTTTCTTTATCCGTTTAATAACAGACTTTGCCGCCGACCCAGGCCCTATTGATGCGGCCTATACGGCGTATCGGCAAGCCCGCGACAACCCCACTTTACAGCGGCTATTTGAAGCCAGCGAACCTAGGCGCCAGGAACTTTTCCGGCGTTTAAACCTGGCCAGCGATGGTACCTATGAGTTGGTTAAAATGCGTGAAGATCTGCTGGCATTGCTGCGTGAGCAGCCTGAACTGAAGGCCATTGACGACGATTTTGCTCACCTGTTCGGCTCCTGGTTCAATCGCGGCTTTTTGATGCTCAAGCGCATTGATTGGAATACCCCCGCTTCGATTCTTGAGAAGATCATCCGCTACGAGGCGGTACACGAAATTCAGGACTGGGACGATCTACGTCGGCGGCTGGATGCACGTGATCGCCGCTGTTTCGCCTTTTTCCACCCAGCGATTGGCGACGAGCCGTTGATCTTCGTGGAAGTCGCCCTGCACAAGGGACTGCCCAGCCGTATTCAGCCTATTTTATCGGGAGAGAGGGCGGGCGAAAGTAGCGCTAAAAAAGCTATCGACGAACCTGAAGACGCTGATACCGCGGCGTTCTTTGGTATCAGCAATTGCCAGACCGGTCTGCGCGGCATCTCCTTTGGTAACTTTTTGATCAAGCAAGTGGTGCAAGAACTTTCTCAAGAGCTGCCGCAGTTGAAATACTTCGTCACTCTTTCGCCGGTGCCCGGCTTCGCCCAGTGGTTACAAGAACAGTGCGATGATGAGCAATTGCCCGAGTCGCTGCGTAAGTCGCTAAAAGGGCTTGAAACGCCTGGCTGGCATCAAGATAAAACCCGTGAGGAGCCATTGAAAGCCGCGATCCGCCCGTTGGCGGCGCACTACTTAGCCGAGGAGAAGAACCGCCACGGCCTGCCGCTGAACCCGGTGGCCCGTTTCCACCTTGGCAATGGGGCCGAACTCCACCGTATCAATTGGCTGGGCGATATCTCCGAGAAGGGCTTTAACCAGGCCGCAGGCTTGATGGTCAACTACCTGTACGTGCTGGACGATATCGAACGCAACCACGAAAACTATACCGCCAAGGGCACCGTTGCCTGCTCCAATGAGGTGCGCGACCTCGCTCGACGCGCCCGCAAGCTGGCCAAGGGAGAGACCACCAAATGAGCCACAATCTATTTGAAACCTTTGCTGCCAAAATGCGTGAGCGCGCAGAGGCCGATTTTATTACTACCCGCGATGGCCGCCGCTACAGTTACACCGATGCGCTGAGCATAAGCGCGAAACTTGCCGGTGCGTTGACTGAGCTGGGCGTTAAGCAAGGCGATCGTGTCGCTGTGCAGGTGGACAAAAGCCCTGAAGCGATACTGCTTTATTTGGCCTGCCTGCGCATTGGCGGGGTCTACTTGCCCCTTAACACCGGCTATACCGGCGATGAAATCCGCTACTTTTTGAATGATGCCGAGCCTGCGTTGTTTGTCTGCCGACCCAAGATAGAAGAGGAAGCGCGAGCGCTTGCCGCTGAAACCGGCTGCCCGGCCGTGGCCACTCTAGGCAGCGCCGCCGATGGCAGCCTGATGGAAGCTACCAGCGCAGCAACGCCACGGGAGGATATCGTGGCACTGGGCGAACGCGATCTGGCCGCCATTCTTTACACATCCGGCACCACCGGGCGCTCCAAAGGCGCCATGCTGACGCACAAGAACCTCGCCTCCAATGCTGAAACCTTGGTAACAGCTTGGCACTTCAGCGCCGATGACCGGCTAATCCACGCGCTGCCGATCTTCCATACCCACGGTCTGTTTGTTGCCTGCAATGTCACTCTGATGGCAGGCGCCAGCATGCTGTTCTTGCCGAAGTTTGATGCCGAAGTCATTTTTGAAGAGTTACCCCATGGCACTGTGATGATGGGCGTTCCTACCTTCTATACGCGCTTGGTTCAGGATGAGCGCCTGACGCCTGACGTTACCGCCAATATGCGGCTGTTCGTCTCCGGCTCTGCCCCGCTCACCGCCGAGACCCACGAGGCGTTTGAAGCCAAAACGGGCCATGCAATTCTTGAGCGCTACGGTATGACCGAAACCAATATGAACCTCTCCAACCCCTATGAAGGCGCGCGGCGAGCAGGCACCGTGGGCATGCCGCTACCCGGTGTGGAGATGCGTATTACCAATCGCGAAACTGGCGATGAAGTGCCTTTAGGTGAGATCGGCATGCTGCAGATTCGCGGTCCGAATGTGTTTATCGGCTACTGGCGGATGCCCGAAAAGACCCGCGAGGAGCTGTTAGACGACGGTTTTTTT
>TARA_R110002049_G_scaffold62842_4_pt1 | contig 19880 bp, 33 predicted proteins | sample TARA_R110002049 | Tara Oceans TARA_R110002049 (sample SAMEA4396941) | marine metagenome | biome: Polar Biome; feature: [SRF] surface water layer (ENVO:00010504); material: water (ENVO:00002006), including particulate matter (ENVO:01000060) such as... | depth 5 m | reverse complement strand
AAGGGTGAACGTGTCGTTAGGTGCAGGACTGGTCAGGTCGATGTTTGCCGTGATTGAAGATGGCGAGATCATCGAACTTGCACCGACTCGTGAAGAACTAGAAGAAAAAAAGGAGGCGACTAGTGAAAGGTCGTAAGAGAGAGGTATATCAGGCACTCGTGAACGCTAAAGGCGATTATGTGGGCGGACCTGCCCTCAGCAATGTTGCTTGCGGGGGTAGTGAGGGCTTACGCAGACTCAGACAGCTAAGAGCTGACGGGTACATCATTGAGAAGAAAAAGGTTCATCCTTCACACAACTACTATTCGTATCGGCTGGTGACTGATGGCTAGTAAAGACTTAGAGCAGGATGAAGGTCGAATGACTTTACACACTATCCGCCACGCCCGTGACCCTGAAAACTGGCCGAGTCGCAGCGAACGCTGGCAAGCTCTGCTAAAAAAACACCCAAAGAGAGGAGAACGTCGTGGGAGTGAATGACTGGCGGGACCATGCTGCCTGCAAAGGACTGACCGAAGACAAAGGGTACGACTGGTTCCCCGCCCGTGGAAAATACGTGACGACCCGTCAAGGTTCGCAAGTCTCCGGGGAAACTAAGACCCTGCTAGACATTTGCGACTCGTGCTCTGTCAAGATCGAGTGCCGAGAGTATGCGATTGAGTACAATCAACCGGGCATTTGGGGCGGTATGAGCAGCAGGCAACGACGGGCCCTTAAGAAACGAAGAGCGAACGGGCTAGAAGTCTTATGATGAGCGACCAAGATGCCGCCGACTGGGATCGAGGGAAAGAACATTCGAGAGAACTGAGGGAGTTACTAGATGAATTTATGGCTGGAAATTTGGAGGATCATCGATCTGGTGAGCGTGAACGTATCGCCGCCGAACGAGATCGCTCCGATCGTCTGTGAATACTTTCAAGAGGACTGCGTGCGTGCCTTATCGATAGGCTGGTGCGAGAGTTTGCACAACCCATATGCCTATAACCCTGAAGGTTCCTACGGGATATTTCAGATTTATAAACCAGTGTGGGGGGAGGCGTTCGCTGACCATTGGCATGACCGATATGACGTAGAACAGAACACTCGTTTCGCGAGATGGATCTTTGATAACACAACAAACAAGTTTAATTTGTGGACTTGTGGCCGAAAGTAACACGAAGTAACACGAAAGTGGTACGATGTATCACAAGAACAGACCCAAGGGGGGTCACATGAACAAATTCCATGTAAACGCACGATTTGAGAACGGAGGCTTTGACGCAAACCCGTGGTTCCTGGCGATAACAGAACCAGCAGACACAGGTATCAACGTCACAGTCAAACACCGTTCCGAGATTGAGAAAAACGAATACGTCCCAGACCATTGCGACTGGCTAATCCAGATCGACACCGACCATCCAATGGTTGAGACAATGAAACTCTGGGTAACCGACAGTGCGTTACGCAAACTCACTGACGCCGCAGTGACAGAACTATGGGAACGACCAGTGTCTGCCGCCGCTGGTGACGAGCTGTATCAAACGTTCGACGAGTGACCGACGTCAACATAGCTCGTGCTGCGTGTCTCAAAACACTGCACGAGGAGAGAGAAGAAGAAGGGCATCGTCCTACCGCTTTCGGGACCCTCGGCAGGGGTTCAATGGCTGGCGGCTGCGACCGTGCCTTAGCGTTCGACATGATGAGCGTTGAACCGTCAGAAGAAATCTTGGATAGCACATTGATGGCATTCAAAACCGGCCAGCATTTGCACGATTTGGTGCAAACCTCCATGCGTAGACAACACGACATGGACTGTGAGGTCCCCGTAGACCTCCGACCGTTGGGTTACCCGATTAGCGGACACGCTGATGGCGTTTATGTCTTCGAGAATTTGACGATTGTCGCAGAAATCAAAACAAAAAAATCGTACCCAATGAAACTGGCACGCCGTAAACGCATCCCCGAACTGCATGAAGTACAGCAGGCCGGTATGTACGCAATGGGTGTAGGCGCTGACGCTATCCACCTCATTTACTATGCGAAAGATAACGCAGGTACAGCTCGCAAACCTCAAGATTTTGTGGAGGCTGGTGAAACTGTTGAGTGGTTGTTGTTCATGGACGAACCAGTCCCTGGTGATGGCCGCACAGTAGAGCAGATTGCTTCCGCTGAAGCTACCCGCATCACTTCTATCGCCGGACAGGTTGAGGATGGGATGATCCCTGAACGGTTCATCCCTGGCTACGGAACGGTGCCTGTTCTTCCCTATCCGGGGAGTATGGATGCCCCGTGGCGTTGCAGGTACTGCGACTATTGGGGGTTGTGTGACACGCTCCCAGCGGAGCAAGTCCCGGCAGCAGCAGTGTTAATACCAATAAGAAAGGATATAGATGCCCACCAATGACCCGATAGAGACACGAATGGAGCAGTTGGAAGACTATTATCGCAGTTTCATGAACAAATCTGCTCGTGGCGCTTATGGCCCTGAGTATGGGATGAGTTTGTTGAACACAGCAGCGATTATGACGCTAGCTGATGCGATTCAATACCTCGCCAACTCACATCACGATTATGTTTTGGCGCAACTTTTCAATGCGATGGGGATAGAGCGTGACGACAAGGAGGAGACAGATGTCTGATCTGTTGAAACTATCTAAACCGTTTAACCCACGGTTCATAGAGAAAAAAGGTGGGTCATTCAGTGCAGATTATGTGTCCCACTCCACAATCAACGAGTTCCTGTTAGGGATACTCGGACCGTTCGACTGGCAACTCGTCCAGGTTCTGTACGAACCAGATGGTATGGTGAGCGGTGCCGTGTACCGGCTGTCCACCGAGATAGATGGACGAAAGGTACAGGTAGAAGAAGTTGGAAGCATCCAACAAGGCGGCACCAAGAACAACGGTGATCGTATGAAGGACGCAGCTTCAGACAGTTTGAAGCGTTGCGCCATGAGGTTTGGCCTGGGCTTACACCTCTGGTCACAAGAAAGATACATTTTACACACCACATTAGAATCAAAAACCAATGAGAAAGAGGAGATACAAGATGGCGTTAGCGTTTAGCGGGAACCTTACCCGCGATCCAGAGCTGAGATACGGACAGAGCGGAACCCCCTGGGTGACATTCACCGTCGCTGAGACACGAGGTCGAGACGACAAAAAGAAAACAACTTTCTGGGAATGCAAAGCGTTCGGTGAAATGGCCGAACATGTGGCCGAGTTCTCTAAAGGACAGCGACTTATCGTTGACGGCTCCGCAGAAACAGAACAATGGGAGGACAAGAACACTGGACAGAAACGATCCAAGATCGTGGTCACCTGCTGGGATGTGGGCCGTTCAGTACGGTTCGACCCTATTGTCGGTGACGCCCGTGCAGCTAAGAAAGATGCCTCTAAGAAAGAAGACATTGAAGCAGCCAAAGCTGTGCAAGCTGCGTTCCCAGCAGGCGAGGAGCCTTTCTAGTGATGGCAGTTAAAGGGTCACATTTGAACTTGCGTCTGTCAGACGACGACCACACTTGGTTGCAGCTCTCCGCTGGAACAAACGGGGTATCTAAGTCAGAGATGGTTCGCAGGTGCATAGCCATGTATCGCGAAAACGAAACTTCGTTAGAAGACATGGCCGCTTACTACAACAAAGGGTGATATTAGATGACAGAATGGAAGGGTGGACGAAGAAGTTGAATTGGCTCTCCAAATCCCTAACGACATGGAGATGGTGGCGTTAGCGATCCCTGACACGTTGCTATTGGACCTCGACCTTTACTGTGACAGTCTGCGACGACACCCAAGTTGTCCAGAGTTGATCCGTGATCTTCCTATGTGGGCGTTCCGTAGCAACGTGATTCAGGCATCTGTCCGAGGTGCATTAGAAATGTATGCACCAGACGACGATTTAGAAGCCGAACTTAAGTTCATATTCAGATGGTACAAAGATGAATAAAGCAAAACAAAAAGGAACTGCTTACGAAACAGCGGTAGCTCGTTTCTTAGCAGATGAGACAGGCGCATGGGTAGAACGTCGTGCTTTGTCAGGGACTAACGATAAGGGTGATCTGATAGGTGACGGTGTGCTAGCTGACTGGTGCCTTGAAGCGAAGAACCACAAGTCGATTGACCTGGCAAGTTTCGTGGACCAAGCTCAGGCTGAGGCGAAGAACGCTGGATCTAAATGGTTCGCTGCCATAGTGAAGCGCCGCAACAAGAACGTGAAAGAGTCGTATGTTGTGATGCCGTTGTGGATGTGGACCGAGTTGATCTGCGATGAACCATCTCAATGTCCTTTGCACGAATTTGGGGGGTGCCGACAAAATATCGACATACATTATGGGCCATCGAAACCGCCCCGAGATTGGGATTGACGATGATCAACAACCGGCAACACGGGCCGCTCAACATTACTCAGAGCAAATATTTTGGACCCAACCAGTTTCTTGCGCGAAGAAGTTTTGACGACCCAGGATTAGCGGCTAAGAAAGCTGCAAAGGCAAAGAAACGACATGAAGCTCGCATGGCTGATCATCGTTGCGTGAAATGTGATCGCCAGAACAGGCATTTGCAGACGTTGGGTTTAGTTGGGTTAGCGATACAGGACTTCACGGCAGGCAACAATGACTGAGCTAGTCCACGTTGTCCCAGGTCAAATAGTCACAGACACCCACGCCAACCAAACAGTCCAATACTTCTGGGATCGAGTACACCCCAAACCACTCACCCCACTCCCAAAGATCCAAGCCATAGCCAAACGAGCACTCATCGCCGGATACACACCCGAAGAAGTAGTGCGCGCCCTCAACCAATGCCGTGCTTTCACCATTCCCGCAATCGAATACCAGCTCAGGTCTTCTGCTATCCCCAACTATGGGCGTAACGCTGAACAAGTATTGAAGATGATGGAATGAACTTCGACAGCCCATACTGGTTTAGTCAAGCCGCTTGCACTGGTCTGATAGCAGGCAACGTACGTGAAGAGATCTGCTGGGGAGAATGCCCGGTGCGTAAGCAGTGTTTGGCTTACTCTATGGGTGTGGCTGATTGGATCGGGACTGCGTACATGCCTCATCTGGTGTGGGGCGGGTACAGCGGTTATGCGAGAGAGCAGGCTATGAAAGAAGTTGGTTACAACGTGACACATGCAGTGAACCTATTGGAGGGAAAATGACTGACGAAGAAGCAACCAAAGCACTACTACACATGACACAAATCTGGTGGCAACGAGAGCTACCAGACCCCACCCTCAGAGTATGGAAACGAGAGATCGAACCCCGAGACTTCGAGCCAGTCATGGCAACAATCAACTCACTCGGCAGAGAAAAAGATTTCTGGCCTTCATTCGCAGAGTTCGCGAAAGTTTATGCTCAGACGGCCCCGCAGCTCTCAACGCCACGCAACCTGGAGTTCATTGAACATGAAGATGGGTCAGTTACACGTATTGTGGATGGTGTTATAGTAAACTAGTGTTATAATAACAAACAGCGCTTTCATGTGTTTAGCGCTGGCTCCCGCTGGGTACTCTCTCCCCGGCGGGAGTTTCATCTTTTGACAGCGTAACACACTTGTGTTACACTAGGGATTGAGCGGAAGAAACGCTTTCGCCAGAGAGAGGAAAAAATGATTCAAGTTGAACTTACTCAGGCAGCAACACGCTGGATGGATGCCTACTTTGAGGACTGCATAGCCAGATTCCAGTCTAGACAGCAGGGTCTAAAGGTAAGTAAAGACTCCCCCGATGAAGATATGTTGGAAGCGTGGGCGCTTGCCGACGCAAGGGGGAGCGCCGGAGAAATGCCAGACGTGAAGTGGATAAAGCACGTCGGTAAAAAGGACATCTATGAAGCTACCGAAGAAGCGGTAGAGGCCATGATTGCCGAACTCAAATACTGGGAAGGATATTGCGCTGACCTGTCATGGGCTGGAGATGCCACCCCGTTAGAGGCAAGCTCTTGGTCACGGTCGTGCAGGTCGGGCCATGAAAAGATGCAAGCTGCGTTAGACCAATACCGACAGGAACAAATAGATTACGCCAGAGCATTGTCGGCCCGAATGAACGGATACGGGGCGAAACTTTATCGACAACTGTTGAACAATTAACTAGTCGAGGAGTGGACCCCTCAGCTACGGCTGGGGGGTTCTTTCATTTTTCGTCGTATTCAGTCATACACCCACAGCCACCCCACTCCAACAAGTCAAGCTGCCCGGTGTCCTCCGCCTCAATCTGCAACCGGAAGTCCTTCAACGTAATCGGGATCTTCACTCCCTTAACTTGCTTCCGCAGAATCGTTACATCAGCGTCAAGATGGTCCCGTATCTCCTGCTCATTGCGTTCCCACTCCGCATACCTTTCAGGCAACGCACCAAGCGCCCACTTGAAATGTCCCTGCCCAGCCCTCACACACATCCCCCCACAGTTATTGTGTGGCGCACCAAGATCGTAAAGGCGTGGCTGTTTAATGCCCCACTCTTTCAACAAGCCCTCTGCCTCTGACTTATCCATCAACGGTTCCCACAACAAAGGAAAGTCCACGTTATATGGTGTCCAGTGTTTAGGTATCCGTTCAGCTCTGTGCGCTTCAGTCCAATCAATACCGAAATGCAAAGTCGTATCAGTAGGATCGGGACAGTGTTTGTCTACCCACTTCTGGCTCGCTTCTTGTTTCAAGATACGCGAACATAGAGGCACCCGGTCATTACCGAGGAATCGCCTCTGCTTAAACACTTCCCAAATATCGCGCCCGTCCGCTACCTGGATAAGAGGGAGGTCTAACTTTTCAGCGGTTTCTTCTAAGAAACGGTAAAGATCTTCGTCTTCTGTTTTGGTATCAGTGAACAGCAACTGGATGTCCCCACCCGGATACGTTTCTTTGACCCTGTGAGCTGCGAGGAAGGAGGCTTTGCCCCCTGAATACATAACGATATGCTTCATGTGAAGCAGTGGCCTGAGTCACAGGTGTCAGGTTCGTCATAGTCAAACGCAAACCGCTGCTGGTCAGGTAAGTCAGCAAGTTTCCCTTTGCGAGAAAGACTCGCTTCTCTCCCCAAATGTTTCATTGCTCGCGCAGACATCTCTTCTTCAAGCTGTAAAGACCTAGCGAATAGATCTGGTTGCTCTTCTTTCAGATCCCGCCAGTGTTCAAGAGAATGGTAGGGGCAGTAGTAGCACGCTGAACGAGGGGCCGGTGGTAACCCTGCTTCCTTTACGAGCCGTTGACAATCGTCACGACGCAACAACAAATCAAGCAGCGGGTAAGCCAAAACCTTAAATGGCACTTTGCTATCTGTTGCTCGTTGAACCTCATCAACTGAAATACCCATACCACATTCAATCGGTTCTTCCTCAGTAGCTCCGTGTTTCTTCAAGTATTTGTCAATGACATCTACTTTCCAGTCATGCGTACAATGCCTCCGCCAAGGCATACGGTTCTCACCTTCAAGGTAAACAGGAATAGGGATCGCTGTCTTTAGGCGGTCAATGTTTTCCAATATCGAATACTGCGAACCGTCTTTCCATGTTCTTTTTAAGGTAAGAACTTCTAAGCCGTGTGTCTCAGCATAGGGAATATGCACATTCTTTAAGTAATCGTAAGTGTCTGGATGCTCATCACCCGTGTCAGCGAACAAAAAAGTTTTGTAATCAATCTTTCCCTGAGCTGCAAGTACCAGCGCTGCTGTTGATTGAACTCCGCCACCGAATGAAAATACTCTCATGACACTAGGTTAGGCGATGTAGCGTCAGACTTCACACGCTTACGACAATAAGCCTTACATTTCTTGCATTGAAACTGGGCGTACTGGGCAACCTTCGTAGACCGATACCCCCGACGCATCAAATCGGTATGACCACACGTCGGACAAGAATCAGGGCGACCATCAAACAACGCAAGATTCGGATGAGTTGTCATCCACGGACGCAACCTGTAATAGAGGTCTGCGAGTAAGTCAACGTCCTGGCGAGCGTACTTCTTCATCGTGTTCCACGCCTTCTCATCACCATTCATGCACCCCTCCCACAAAGCAAACCCGCCAGTTGTTACTTTGTTACCCAAGCTCAGATGCGTCCCCAAGTTGTCGAGCTTGTTGCTGTTGAACCTGAAGTAACGTTTAGAAGCCTTCAACGTATCTATCTGATGCACCGGCGTAGGTGGCCCCATGTCATGCACAATGAACCTGGCGTTAGCTTTCTTCATGTCGAACTTGTCGCCGTTGTGGGCTATAACAACATCAGCTTCGTCAAACAAATCCCATAAGGCTTGCACAACTTCTCGGTCGTTCTCTGGGTCTTCCCCATACAAGTCAAAGTCAGGGAGGGCAATTACCTTCGCTGCTTTCTGCCCCTCCCACTTGTAAGAGAAGCACATGATGTACCACTCCCGGTATTGCTGCACCACGTTCTGTTCGTACTGCCCCCACACGTACGCTAGGTTGGGCGCAGTTTCTATATCATAGAACAGTACCTTAGCCATAATGACCCCTAACTTGGTACGGTAAGTAGCCTCACAACAAGGGTACCCTCAAACCAAGTCCCGTCATCGGATATCCGTTCAGGTTGCATCGAAAGACGCTCAATAGTTACCTTCTCTAACCGTGAACCTTCGTAATACTCGACAGTTACGCCTGCTTCCATCCGGTTGCGTAAAGAAGTGAACACAGCGTTAGAGTCATAGGTAGCTGGTGCCCCGCTGTTACGAGAAGTCAACACACTACGACGTAACACAATGGGGGCAATGATTTCGTCCACTCTCTTAGGTGTAACGACGCAAGTTGTTTGCCAGTCAGCGATGATAGGCCCCTTGGTTGTGTCGTCTGCGCTCCTGGTCATAGTGATAACAAACTTGTAAGACACTGAAGACTGCGAAGTGAACGTGAAATCGCTTGGCACACCTTGAGACAACGTGAGTGTGTCAGTAACGTTGTTGTCGTTTGTTGCCCCGAACTGGATTGTGCCTAAGAACGATGCGATCGGATCGCCACGATAACTGTATGTGTTGTGCCGGTAGTCAATGCCGCCACTTTGCCGGTAGTCAACTTCACCAAACGTGTACTGTGCTCGATCTTGACGGACCTGCACAGAACGTAACAGTTTAGGGACAACCGTAGACCACGACACTTCACCAATCGTGAGTGTGCCTGTAGCGACCTTAACCCCAGTCCCCGATTCTCCGTACACACCGTCGCCTGTAGCAGCAAAATATGTTTTACTACTAACCCTAGCTATCGACGCAACGTTGCCACTGCCGCCAGTAGAAACCAGATCAGAAGCAAAAGCAGGAACAAGAGTTGAAGTGAACTTTGTTAAATCAGCTCGATAGATTTGTCCTGAGCTACCGCCCCACCACACAAAGTTGCCGTCTGCTTCTAAAGAGTTCGCTGCCCCACCCTCTTCTATGACAGGGCCAATAGTTACAGCACCAGATTGGGTGTCTATCAGCGAAGTACGGAACCCCTTGCTGGTAGCGATAACAAGAACTTCGCCGTATGCCAAGATCTCATTTATTTCTTCGCCATGAGGGAGTTGTCCACTGATAACCGGGGTTTGTAATGTGCCGTCTGAAGCGTCAACGTTTATGTGGTAAACGGTGCCAGTGTTGTCAGTGTTAGCGGCAGCGTAAATACCTGATGGGCCACCAGTTATTGACTTCCATTGTGTCTGCGCTAACTGTGGTGTGTAGTCCAGTGACCCAGAAAACTTTTGGCCGTTAGCGTTTAACTCAAAAATGTTTGCGTCAGAAGCAGTGGCTCCTATCAAACGGCCCGCCGCAACCTCAATAATGTCTGCTTTCTGTGTGCCGCTCGTAGGCCACGCATCAACCGTTGTTGAGTTGATAGAGCATCGAGCTATCTTATCGCTGTTACCGAACGCCACATAGACGTATGTGCCGTCTGAGTGGAAGTCAGTGATATTACCTGACCGTGAAGGTGACGATGAACTGAAATTGATAGAATTCGACCCCGAAATTGTGAACGAAGCTGCCGTAGCATCAGATACCCACGCAAGAACAGAACCGTAAGCCATGTAAAGATAGGTGCCTATACGATGCACCTTTAAATTTGTGCCTGTCTGGTTTAGTTTCTCTTCGGTGATGGGGAGTAACGAGAGTTCGCCTTTCGTCCACGGATTAACGCCGCTAGAAGACTCAAAACGCCTACGATCACTGTCAGCCAAATCAAAATGTTCTTGACCCGCACCTAAACTCCAATCCGTTTGAGAACGAACCCACGCACCCGTAGTGTCAAGCGTGTTCTCACCTGGCTCTTTGCTGGTATCTCGCTGTTCACGTAACGCAGGAACCGTTGTGCGCGAATATTGACGAGTGTCAACCAAATAGGCGACACCATCTAACTCAATAGGCAACGATTCTGCATTAAAACTCACGACGAGTACCCGCTCCACTGGCTAGAAGGACGCATACCAGAGCTGCGACTCCACACTTGCGGGTATTGTGAAACCAATCGAGCCGATTCTGCTTCAACACGGGCACGCCTTCTCCCCATCAGATCTCTGAACGAAGCCGAGATCGCACCGGGTGGCACCTCGTCCGCCATACGGGACGTTCCCTGAGCGTCAAGGAACTCTCGACGGATAGGCGTTGTAGTCATTAGAGCCATCGCTGCGCCGAGTGGAGGCAAATCGTATGCTGTGACACCCAACCCCGTAGCTGAACGTGCAGTCGCAGCGTTCGTAATAGAAGTAAACGGAGCTTTATAAGACACCGTAACTGTTTGCCCAGGCCACGCCCCACTGTAAAGAATCAACGCCAGCCCGCTAGAGAAACTGCTTGTGTCTCTGTTCCTACGCAACCGCCAAGACGACACCTCCGGCTCACTAGCAGCGCTACCAGCGTCCGCATATGTCACCGAATAGATAGAGTCAATTTCAGCAGAAGCCAAACCAGACAAGTCGTAACCATCAACAGAAGCGTTGTAAGTGAAGCTCGTTGTTTTCATCTGGAACAAACCCTGATTTGGTGCCGACAAGTCAGCTAAATCATCGTTAAGAGACTGGATGATGCGATACGCAGGGAACTTAGGGGAAACCCTCACCACATCACCAGCCGTGTGCGTACCTGGAGTAGAACCCCCGTAGCCACGCATCACGGAAACAGTCGTAGAAGTAACCGAAATAACATACATCAACTCAGAGTTCACTTCAATAACGACACCCTTCACAATAGAAGAAGAGATGCCTTGAATGACTAGTGTCGTGCCAGTAGTCGCAGGCGAAGGAGCCGTTGTTATCAAATCCAAATCTTCAACATAGCCCGATAAGAGCATGTCTCTGGTCTGGTCAATCCATACTTGTGCGGTCATCAGGTACTCCCAAGAACGTCGTTAAGGGCCGCCTCTTTACGGCTACGGCCTTTTTCTGTGAGGACTTGACCGGCTTGGATTTCGTGGGATGCCCCAGCGTGTTTCTCAAGCCGAGAAGACCCGTCAATAGTAGGGGGCTGTAGCCCCTCAGAGCGGAGGCGTTTGTAAGCTGCCATGTCTGCTTCTTTGTTTTTCTCATTGCGTTTCGTAACTCCCCAGTCGATGCTCCCTCTTGATGGGGTAGCTGAAGGGGCGAACTGGACATGCCCGAAATACTTGCGAACTATCCCGCCGCATCCCTCACAGTCAGCACCATATGTTTCGTCAAAACCATGACGAACATCAATAGACAATCCACAATCCAAACAACGGTATGCGTAAACAGGCATCAAATACCACTAGTCCCTACATCAATCGGAAAACCACTTGCTTTAAGTAATGATATCTCAGTGGCTGTAAGATCTGTGGGTGGCAAATGCGCCCCATACAAGGTACGAGTAACCGTTGACGCATCGGCAGGCATAAAGTTTTGCACCGAACTGTTGTTGATAATGAACAAGTTGTCGGCTTTAGGTCGAGGACTGTAATGCCGCATCAAAGCGTAAGCCGCTGGAGTTGGCTGGTTCCTTAACCCAATCGTAGGAGTTTTGTTTGTTGACCCCGGATAGAACGTATACATCCGATCGGTGCCGACAGCGGAAGTGACAGCAATGTCGCCGGGTGTGGCGTGAGCTGAAACGCTGACTGCTGGGACAGTTGCTGTTGCCGCAATCGTGGCAGGCTCAAGGTCTACTACAGCGGTGCCACTGATTGCCCCTACACCTGCAATCGTTGAAACGCTAAGTATCTGATCTGTCCGCAGAGTCGGAGTAGGCAACGCTGCTACAGCGCTCATGTCTACTTCTGCGATATCCACGTAGTTAGCAGTTACACCCGCACCTAACGCGGTCGAAGTAACAATTCTTGGATCAACCGAAATGTTTGCTTCGATACTCGCAGCCGCTGAGAAAGCGACAGTAGCAGTGACCGTAGTCACGGTCGCTACAATCTCAACAATACCTGTATCAGGTTGACTGTACGTGTAGTTGTTGCGGTATGCCAGTCCCGATTCACGGTACTGAACACTTACTTCATCTAAGACTGTTGCGGTAGCAGCAATCGTCGCAGGGGTGACAACAATAGGGGCACCATACGCCACCCCAGATGCCCTATATTGAACCCCCGTTTGACGATACTGCGTCACCGTATAGCCTCATTTCCTTAATTGCTTAGCGAAGCCGATTCTGAATCCCCCACACGAGTGGCGGCCACAGCTTTCGCTATGCATATAGCGGCTGCAACGCCCGCTACTTTCAATGCGTCAAGCCAATCAGGGCCAGGAATAGCCATAGCTGCGGCCCATGCTTGTGCGAACGTAGAGATCCCACGTTCGAGTGAGTCTTTAATAAAACGCTGGTTGAACAATGTCATTCCTTTGTATCTGCATAGCAGCCCACGTTCGTGGACCACAAATACCGTCAGGGACTAACCCATTAGACTTCTGCCAAGCAACAAGCTTGGCTTTAGTTCTACCCCCAAAAATACCATCTGGGGTCGCACCTATGCGTTCCTGAACGAACTTCACAGCAGCAGACCGTGAGCCCTTCTTCAGAACACCTGGGAACGGCACCAAACCATCTTCAGGTTCTTTCGGTAATTTGATCTCTGGTTTCGCTATGTCCGCCTCATGGGCGACCATTGCACGAAACTCTGACATATCAAACGACGGGTCCACCTTACGTGACGACCATTCCTTATGTCCGGCCACGCGAGTGAAAGGACTAAACTTGTTCGTTAAACACAGATAAGCGCACAACGTTACCGCTGCATCCATCTGTTCCTGCGGAATGTCTTCCCCTAGCCCGTCATTAATAAACGACACACCGATAAGTGAGCCGTTCGCTGTGATCTTGCCAGGAGATGTAGCGTTGCCTTTGATAGGGCGATCTGCTTTCATGCGTGCAAGCACGTCACCCATGCCTCGACCGGCGTGGTTGGCTTTCACATTGTCGGCAGTCAACTTGACAATGGTGCCATCACGTTTGATGAGGTAGTTGTATAGAGGTCCGGGGACTTTGTTGACACCTCGAATGCACATCGCTACCACGTTGTCGGGGTTGGCGTTGCGGTTTGAGGCTGTGTGGTGGACGACTATGCCTACTGGTTTCAGTGGCCGTCCGGTGTTTACTTTGCCGGGGGCGTCAACGAGTTTCATTACGTGGTCAGCGCAGCGATTTCGTCGTCAGTTAAGCCAAGCTCTTTAAGTTTTGCTTTCCCTGCGGCGGCGTCTGTAGCCGTCTGTGTAGCTGCCGCTTCTTCCGCTTCACGTTCTGCAACAGCTTTAGCATTGTCAGCTTCCATCGCTGTAACTTCTTCAGCCGTCATTTCTACATCTGTTTGAATACCAGTAGAACAATCCACTACATGTTTAATTGGCATGTTTTTCCTAACTGTTAGAAATTCCGTAAAGAGTTATTGTTGTTCCAGAAACATAATTAAGGTAAGCACTAACTAAATCAATTTCAGTAATCGCAGAGTTACTTAACCACTGCCCGTAACCAGTCCAACCTGATTGGTGACTAGCGGTCGTGCTGTAACCGCCCTGTATTTGAAAAGATTTATAAGCTGTCGCTATTTTGTAACCTGGTATATATATCGAAAAATGGCCCCATCCAACATTACTACTGTGACTGCTAGCGTTACCAAAAACGTATACTGAATCATAAGTATGTTCATTTTGAACTTGTGCATAAGATCCATCATTACCCCACAAGCCCCAACTGTAATTAGTGCTGCTATCATTGTTCATACGCATTTTTATTTTGTAAGTACTAAAAGCGGTTGAGCTGGTGTAAATATTTTTTGAACTACCGATGATCATTAAATCATCGTAAGTCCCAGGGATAGACGTAAACTCTGTTGTATCCGTACTTGACGGGGTAAGTGTACCAAGCTTTGTTACAGCCATTATTTCCACCCAGCTAAATAATATGAAGTGCCAGCCATCAGCGGATTACTTCCGTCAGGTGAAGTGAACGTAATCCGATCAATTGCTGCACTTGTTGTAATGGTACCTAGCCCTACAAACTGATAGTTTTGAGAGTTAGTCGAAGTTGCGCTGCTGTTTTGAATAATAACACCTTTTCTAGTAACAGACGTGTTCGCATAATTTGGGAATATCCATTTAGTAATCCCATACGTGTTAGCTGGCATTCCGTTTCGGGTAACCGTGAATGCAGGAGAAACGTACGTTTTACTATTGGGTGTGTGGTTCCAAGGTGAGAGACTGCCGTTGATGGAAGCATAACCAGTTGCGCCGTAAATGCTGCTTCCTAAACCATTAACTGTCAAAGTCCCCCACTGAACACTCGCTGCTGAGTTATTATTTCTTGCATTAATCACTAGTTCTAAATGCGAGAACGTTGCAGGAATTAACGTAATATCAATACTTGCTGCTGTTGACGTCAACGTTTCTTCTGCGATTACTTCGTAGTCTGACATTTAAGCCGCCGTCCCTATCCCAAAAAGAGCGAACGTAGTCGGTGCTTCATAATAGTAAGCCGATGAAGTAGAGCCAGAAATTAAATCTATTCGATTCACAGCCGAAGCCACTTGATACCCTTGACTAACGCAAGCTAAAGGTCCGCTGTTGCGACCGTCGACACCTAGCTGCGCTTGGCAAGTAGTACCCACTGAAGAATCTGCATAGTTACCAAAATCCCAAACACAATAGCTAGCATTGTTAGCCGAAGGCCAATCAGGGCTTATATAAAAGTCAGAACCTGCCGATGTAGAACTAACGCCACCACCGCCTAAGTTGTATGTGACTTGCCAACCATAATTACCAGCCGTCGTGTCACCGTTATAATTAACATAGATACGGTTGCCTGAACTGTCTCGCCTACCGTTAGCCATCACAATCCGCAAATGACGATACTTCTGAGGGATACTTGTGAAACTTACCGCAGTAGTTGTGCCATCCATAGGCCCAATCTTTTGGATAAATTCCATGCCTACAGCGCCACCACTTGACGATGCGACAATGCCGTGATCGGCTGGTCGGATAGCCATTATGCCAAAGCACCAATAAGCGACCAAGTGTCAGTTGCAGTTTTGATGCAAGTCGCCGCTGCAAACTGACCGCTGATCTCTTTGGCGCTGTCCTTGGATTGGATAGTTACACCAGACCCTTGAGCTAACGTTGCGTTAGCCGACCCGATGTTCTGCACCATAATCTGTGTACCGATAGCAAACGCAACCGAAGAGTTCGGCGGAATAGTAATAGTTTGAGCTGAACCATTCGACGACGTAACTAGTTTCCCAGCATCAGCAGCGACAAACGTGTAAGTAGTCCCTGTCTGAGCATTAATTTGCAGAGGAGCTATAAGCCCACCACTAACTGTCAAACTGTCAGTAACAGAAACATCGCCATCCGCAACCTCTAAAGCGTTCTGACCGTCGGTGCCAGTGATAATCAGCTTCTCTTCAGAAGCATCCCACAGCATGTTGTCGCCCGCTGTAGACGAAAAGAATGTTACGTCTACGCCTGAACCGTCCGTACCGAAACCGACGCTAGGCAACGTAGAAGACCACGCAGACCCAGAACCCGTACCCTGCAATATTGTGCCAGAAGTCGGATTAGAGTCAGTGATCCCCAGTTTTGTTTGCAAAGCAACAATCGATAACGACAGATTCTTGTGCAACAAATCATGCTCGACGTTCGTTGCATCTAAATCAGTAGCTGAAGCTGGCTGAGGAAACTCAACCGTTGCGCTAGGCGTAGCATTCGTATCGTCAAGCGTTGTTGGATAACCGGAAGTTGGTATTGCCATCAGTTACTCCTACGGGGTCAAGTCAAGCGTAAAGATACCGCTTGCATTCCAAGTAATTTTGAATGTTCCTGCCGTAGTAGAAAAATCTCCACCAAAATCGACAGCCCCAATCAACGGTTTGTTCGTAAGATCATCGTCGTAAAGCACTGCATAACGGGCAGCAGTAATCGTACTCCCAGTCCACTCAACGTCCGCTGCATCCCAAGTGATAGTTCCACCACTCGTACCAAACGTGACAGAAGTCAAAGACTCCCCACCCGCAGTGTACCCAGTACCAGACACCTCGTTAGTCACATCAGTCTTAATTGAATGAGTGCTGTAATTCGGTGTGTACGATGCTGTCGTCAACATAACTTTGAAACGATCAGCAGTCGTATCATTAAAATCAATATTAAAGTTCGCTGTCTGCTCAAGGTTGTATTCCATTGGCAAACAGAAAAGACCACTAGCCACGTTTAGCTCCTCCGGTCCCAGTTATGGGTTTGGGCCGAATAGTGACATCACCATTTCTAGGCGAACCGGCCATTACTTCTTACTCCGCTTTTTAGTACGCGCTTTCTTAGCCGCCATTTTACCTTTAGCGGTGTACGGGTACTTTTTTCCATTTACTTTAGGCATATTAATTCCTCGGTTAAATGCAAGAATAGCAAAGAAATGGGGGGGCTGGGGAAAGGGGGAAACCCAACCCCCCCAAATCTGCTATGGGCTAACTACTAGTTAGCTCCGATGCTGGACGCAGTTTCAATGCGCTGCAAAGCAGCCTCACGGAAACGTGCGTACCCAACAAGGGCATACCAGCCAACCGGGTTGAACCGGCGAAGAGTATCGGTCACAGGACCGAATACTATTGAAGGGTCTTCACCGAAGCCAGGGGCTCGTGAATACGCTTTGGCAAGAGCTTGACGGCCACAGATCAAAGTCTGGTATACGTCAACGCTTCCTGAACCGCCATCAGCGATCAGTCCTGCCCGTGGGTTCTCAATGAACTCGATGCCACCGAACACGCCGATGGAGCCGTTGCGAACAGCAGAAGCATCTTGACGAACTTGGAAAGCAAGAACGTCAGTTACGTCAGTTTCGCTACGGAGGTCATAAGCCACGTCAGGGTGGATCATGCCGATGTAGTTACCGTTGTCGAAGCCAGGTGCGTTAGCTGAACGAAGTTCGGCTACAGCCTGACGGCTCTTGTCTGCGGTAAGAATATCGGTAGCAGTGATGGTGCCACGCGAAGTGCGAACGCCACCATAAATGACGTTAGAGCCGCCGTTAGCGACATCAGACACGATCTTGTCCATCGAGTCAACCATGTTGTACCCGATGATGTTCGCAGCGTCAGCGTCAACGTTGAGGAACGAAGTGCCACGCAGTTTCGCTGTTGTGACTACAGCGTTACCGTACTCTGCAAGAGTAACAGTCACAGTGCTGTCACCAAGCTGTACTGCGGTAACGTCGGAAGCCTCAGTCAAAGCTGATGTTGCTTGCGCTAGATCATTGTAAATGTTGAATTGTACTGCCGAGCCGTTGTGGCTTTGAGCAGTTGAACGCACATCCGCAACCATTTCAAACATAGGGTTTGAACGAAGAGCGAAATATGCTAGTTGTTGAAATGCCGTTGTATCCGAAGATACCTGACCGGTTCCGGTCATTGCCATGATGTTAAGTCCTTAGGTGAGGACTCCACATAGTTAAATCAGATCGCTGCGCCCCACAGGTAACCTTCTGACTCCATCAAAGCTCGAAGTTCCTGAGGGTTCTTCGTCGCTGCGATACGAGCATTCAGATCGGCTTGTGACACCGGATCTCCACCTTCGCCAGCATTCGCTATCCTCTGCTCAGCATTAAGAGCATTTTGCATATATGGGGTGGGATTAGCTGCCTGGGCATTTGATCCGAGGAACCCTGCCGCTTCCGCTTCTGAACGGATTGCATCTGGGTCCATTTCACCGTCATACGCTTTAACAAAATACTTTGCTCTAGCATCGTCAGGATCGATTCCTGCTGACCTAAAAGTATCTCGACGCTTATAACTATCAAGTTCCGATGCGTAGCCCGCCGCTTGTTGTTCGGCTTCTTTCGCCCGGTTCTCTAAGTCACGTCGCCAATTAGGTTTCGATTCGGTTGGGCTGTCAGAACCTTCTTCACCGTAAGTGGAGTCAGAGTCTGTCATATGTCACTCACCTGTCCTGTAACGCATCTCGGCGGTGGTACCAAGACGGAGGGGTGTCAGCTAGCTCACCCAACTTGGGGCCAATCAACAATCCACAGATTACAAAACATCAACTGGTTATGTCAAGTTTGAGTAACTTATTCTGCTGCACCTAAACCAGTGATGCCTCCACGGGTGCTAAGAACCCCACCAGAACCACCAAACGCAGCAGTTCTTTCTTCTCTACGACGACGCATTTGTGTTATAGCCTGTGCGTCTAAACCGAACTCTGCTTCAGCTATTTCGCTAGCAGTCAACGCTTCCTCTTCGCCTAACAGGCGCTCAGTTAAACCGACTCTTTGGCCTAACCGCTGCTGGACTTCTCGACGTTGAACGTTTTCTTGTTCTAATCTTTCTGCAACAGTTTGCGTAAACGCTTGACCTGTAGTGCCTATAGATGCGGCTGAAAGCCCCGCAGCAGCAAGCCTGCGTTCCTCTTGGAAAAGGTTTACTGCTTCGTCAGGATCTAAATAGTATTCAACAATTTTCGTACGGTCTATGCCATAAAATTCTTCTAACTGCCTAACAACTTCTGGGTCAGCAGATCCCGCTGCTTCTTCCGCTAAAGCCACTCTGCTTTGCAGCTCAGCAGCAGACACATCACCAGCGATCAATTCTCCGAAACGTTCAGGGTCTTTGTAGAAACTTTCTTCAATACCCGATGTTCTCATCAAGTTCCGGTAGTTACGTTCAAGATCGATGTATTCTCTTTCGGTAATTGCAGGCATTCCCGCTTCTGCCCTAGCTGCCATACCTGGGAAACGTGTGGCGTATTGGTCGCTCCCCCGTATTTCTTGTACGATCTCTAATTCTGATGCGCCTTTGACCATTAGGTTATTTAGTTGTGTCGTGAGTACAGGGACTGCTTTAGAGTCATCACCGAACATATCCCGCAGAAGAGACCCGAGTGTGTCTCTTGCCGCTCCTTGACGTAACGCCAAGTTCTCTGCTTTTCGTAGCTCTTCGGCTGCTGCTCTTGCCGCTGTTTGTGCCGCTAAAGCATTGGCTTCTATTTGCGCTGCCTGAACTTGAGCGTCAGCGGTTATTTGTGCAGCCCGCTCTTCTGACGTCATTTCTTCATTTTCAGGGGTAGCCATTACGTCACCAACTCAATCATGCTACAAATCCAAACATCCGGCCAACGTTGTTAGCGATCTGACGTGCCTCATCGTTAGCGTTCTTCGTGTACTGCCATTCATCTAAACCACGCACATACTCGTTCATCTCAGTAAACGTCATAGTCCGCTGACCAAACTTCTCATCCGGCATTCCAGAAGCAATCTTGTCAAAGATTCCACTATCACGCTCACCCATAAAATCAACAGGACGATCAAGTAACTTAGACACCCTCGCAGAATACGGAGCGAAATACTGTTGAGGAGTAATCCCCTGATCTATTACACCAGATAACGTAGGGAAACGTTCTTTCGCCATATTCCTAAACTGGTTCTTAAACAACGACAACTGCGCCGCAGGGTCATCGGCATCATACAAACCCTCAACAAACATATTTAGTT
>TARA_R110002049_G_scaffold114098_2_pt1 | contig 19980 bp, 18 predicted proteins | sample TARA_R110002049 | Tara Oceans TARA_R110002049 (sample SAMEA4396941) | marine metagenome | biome: Polar Biome; feature: [SRF] surface water layer (ENVO:00010504); material: water (ENVO:00002006), including particulate matter (ENVO:01000060) such as... | depth 5 m | reverse complement strand
TTGCCTTTCTTGGATCCCTTCATTGAAAAATGAAGGGATTTTTTTGTTTAGAGGATTAACTTTAAAAATAGAGTTTATTCTATTGTGAAGGTTTTTAACATCCCTTTTTTAGACGCGTTGGGAACTTCAGAAATCAATGCATAATTATCAGGTTCTAAATTCACTTTAAAATATTGAGTTGTTCCGGCAGGAGCATCATTGGTGCCTCCTAAAAATGTAAAACCTTCAGGTATAGGATCCATTAATCCAGTAGGAGTCGCCCAATTCATCCAAGCTTCTAATACGTCAAGATTTGCATTGTTATCTAACTTAACAATATTAACATCATGGCCTACAAAATTTTCATGTACAATTTGGTCTTTGTAGTATACACTAAAAATACGTTCTCCCTTGGTAATGGATCCATTGTACTGAATACCTTCAGTACTGGAAATGGTAATATTTATATCAGCATCAGGAGGTGAATTACCACTATCTTTTTCTAGAACATATAGTTCCTTAGCCATTCCCATGGATGTATGAAATTTACCATTAGCCATTTTTACATAGCATTCCATAATATAAAGTCCTGAGTCGAGTTTAACAGTAGTGAGGCTAGTATTTCCGGGAGATACTAATCCAGAGCCGCCTGTAAATACAATATCACCAAACCATTCAGGGAGCTTTCCAAATTCAGTCATGGCTTCATTCATTTTTCCTTCCATAATAAAAGCCATACCATTGTCAAAAGGTGGGCCTACTTCATTTATCGTGTTTTGAATATTTTTTCCTTCGGGGTATTTATCTAAAAGAAAGAAATGTGCATAAATAGATTTGTTTACATACTTAAAAGTATTCCATCTGGATGGAATTGTATCAACCGATTGAAAATCCATGACATTGGTTACGATTTCAATAGCACTGTCTTTATTTACCTCTGACAAGTTCGGATCTTCTTGTTTTTTATCCGTTTTACATCCAAAAATTACAATTGTTAAAAAAGCAATAACGGTCAAACAGAAGATAGTTTTGGGGATTAGAAGCTTTAGATAATTTTTCATTTTGGTTAAAATTGGTTAGGAAAATAACAAGGTTGCGATTAAAATTTTAGTTTTCATATTAGAGCTTTATAAATTCCACACGCCTATTATTGGCTTTACCTTCTGGACTGGTATTATCGTAAATAGGTACACTTTCTCCAATCCCTTTTGTTTGCATACGTGACGCATCTATACCAATACTTACTAGAACTTCTTTTACCGCAGCCGCTCTTTTTTCGGAGAGCTGTTGGTTAAAATCGTCTGACCTATCGCTATCGGAGTGTCCTTCGATGCGAAAATTTAAATCGGGATGTTCCTGCATCATTCTGGCAACTTCATTGATAAAACTCATAGATTCCGGTTTAATGGTCGCTTTATTAACGTCGAATAAAACACCTCTAGTACAAACTTTCCATCGGCCAATACCTGATCGTACAAATCTTCGGCAATGCGCATGTTTTTTACAGCCCGTATCTGCTCGTTATAGGTATTGGCCTCTATACTAAACATTTGAGGTTTTAAATGTAAATTGGGAATATTCAGTACCCTGTGCTGATCTATAAAAACTTTCATTGAACGCTGATTAAAAGCAATGGCAATATGTTTCCAGGTTGGAAGGTTGCCTTTAATCCCGTCTTCAAAACTTTCATATTTTTTAATGACACCTTCCCATCTTACCTGAAAGGTTGCTCCATTGTTTTGAATGAATATCGGATTATAGCGTTCGTTTGTTTGTGGTTGTAAATGACTGTTTCCAGTCCAAAACCGAAGTTTGTAATTTTGCCAGCCTGAAGGGGTATCGGTGAAATAGGCATCGAATTCTATGGTAAATACATCGGGGAGATACGGGCTTTCTTTCATTAAAGGGGCAATAATGGCCCGGTTGGCAAGGTTAATGATATTCTCTTCTCCCATGGAAGCGTTTTCGGCATTTCCCTGTACGAGGTCCCAGCGCGATGGGAATTCACCGTTTTCTCCGCCAACTAAATCGTCCTGAAAAATGATTTTATCCCCTGGAACAAATATTATATTTGGACCAAGGTTTTAAATCTTTGGAAGACGTATTTTCAACAGATTGTGCTTCATCTTCATTTGGAGGAGGTCCTCTTCCATTTTCAATGTTGGTCTCGTTCTTATCTTCCTTTATAACTGTTTCTCCATTTTCCGATTTCTTTTTTTTGTTGCCATCAAGAACACTATCCATGGTTTTATCGGTTTCTTTTTCAACTTTTTGTTCCAGTTTGCGTTCCACAGCTTTTTCAGCCCTTTTTGTGGGTTTTTAGAATTTATGGTCTGTTATCAATTTTAATTAATGACAATTTTTTTAATACTATATTGATTTTCAGAATACAACTTTATTACATAGATACCAGCTTGGTAACTACTGACATCTAGTTGACTTTGATTACCAGTAGTCAAAATTTGTTTGCCAAGTAAATTGAAAATCTCAATTTTGGTAATTAAAATGTCTGATGATATATTTATATGCTCTGATGTTGGATTGGGATATATAATTGATGCAAACTCTTCTATAGTATGGTTATTTATTCCTAAAGTTTCAGGTCCAAATTTAACCACCCAAAAATCGTAACCTCCAAAGGTATCACCTATTCCTGAATCATCAGAACTGGTACCCCCTATGGTAATATACCCACCGTCTGTAGTTTGTTCTATGGCATAAACATAATCACCTTGTGTTCCGCCCAATATCTTCTGCCATTGAAGATTTCCTGTATTATCTAATTTCACTATCCATCCATCTAGACTACCTTGGGCGTTTGTTATGTCTCCATCATTAGATTCTGTATATCCAGCTACTATATAACCTCCATCTATGGTTTCCCGAACAGAAAAAGCCCTGTCTCTTTTGGTTCCTCCTAATGTTTTTTGCCATTGAAGGTTACCTGATGAATCAATTTTAACCACCCAATAATCTTCACCACCGTTATTATTGGTAAAATCTCCATCGGTTGAACTGGAATAACCAGCCATTACATAACCACCATCAGATGTTTGTTGAATATCCAATAAATCTTCTGCTAATGAACCACCATATCTTTCACTCCATTCTATATTACCTGTAGCATTTAATTTTACTACCCAAGCATCAGTAAAATTTAGCCCTAGTTGCTCAGCTGTTGTTGTATATCCTGCTAATATATAACCACCATCTGTAGTTTGTATAATTGCGCGGTGGTCTTGAGAAAGATTGTTATTGCCATAATCATAAGTGTTCTGCCATTCTACATTCCCAATAGCATCTAATTTTATTACAATAACATCTGATTCGGTTGTACCTCCTATATAAGTATAGCCCGTTAAAGCATACCCACCATCTGTTGTTTGTACTATAGAAAAAGCACGTTGATGATTGCCATCGCCATAGCTCTTTTGCCATTGTATATTACCTAAATTATCCAATTTTACAACCCAAATATCATTATTACCAAAACTTTCTGTTATATCTCCATCAATAGAATTGGTATGTCCCGCAACAATATAACCGTTATCTGTAGTTTGATGAATGGAAAATGGCTCTTCAGTACCTGAACCACCTAATGCTTTTTGCCATTCCAAGTTTCCAAAAGCATCTATTTTTACTACCCAAAAATCTCTACCACCTTGATTATTTGTCACGTCTCCACCTGACCCAGACACATACCCTGTCATAACATAACCTCCGTCTAAAGTTTGTTCTATGGCATAAGCATAATCATTAAGTGTACTCCCATAATGCTTCTGCCATGCTATTTCGGGTTGAGCAAGCCCTTTTAGAGTTGTAAATAGTGCGATAAATATGAACAATTTTGTTTTCATGATATAAATGTTTTTATTGGTTAAAGTTATTTTACAACAATCCTTTTAGTGGTTTGCCCTTTTTCAGTTTCTATTTTTAATAGATATAATCCATTTTGAAAGGCATCAAACTTAATGGTGCTTTTATTTGTGGTTAGCAATAGCTTGCCCAAAATGTTATACATTTCAATGGTTTTAACAGGAGATAAGGTTTTAACGGTAATAACTTCTGAAGCTGGGTTCGGATATATTTTTGTGCCCAATAGCTCATTGGATGCAAGGCTTAAACTAAAAGGTATGACTTCACTGTAAAAATTGAGTTCTTTTCTGTATTCTTTCCACCCAATGGTTGTATCCCAAATAAATCTATAGCCTTCAATAAGATTGTCGTTGGCATCATAAACATCATTCCATTTTCCGGTGTTTCTCCAATCATCCAGCACAATATCCCAACTTTGAAAAATCCGTTGTGTAATTTGGTTATTGGAACGGGTATAAAATACGCGGGAATAGTTTTGGAAAGAAGGATCGGAATAATATAATGTGGTACTTGTTTCTATTTGTCCACTGCCATCAAACGTGTAATTAACTTGTCTTACGGGTTGCCAAGTATCGTCTTCCCAACTAAAATCATTTATTTGAATATTCAAGCCGTTATCGTAATCATATACCGTTTTAAAGGAATTTACCCATTGGTTTGTTGATGTATCCCATTCTTGAAAAAGTCGTTCTGTAAGAACCCCATTTAAAAAAGAGTTAACTTGTTGGGTGTTATTTACCATCTGCATTAAACCGGGGTCGTAATTTCTTTGTATATATGCCAAAGTTCTGCCGTCTTCATCATAAACGGTTTCAAACTCATCATTGGGAATCCAAATATCTTGGTTGTTTTGAGATAGGTAGAAAATTTGTTTTGTTTGTCGTTGAGCATCGTTGTATAAATACTCGATTTTCATTAAATACAACCATATCATTGAGTTATTATCCCATAATTGATCAACACTTGTTTCTGGAGCGTTAAACCCGTTATATGTATTTAAATTTCTAAGACTGTTTATCCAATCATTTGTATTTGGATCCCATGTTTGATATGTAGAAACCGAAGGAAACCCAAGGTTATTTAGGGTAGTATTTGTTTGTTGGTTATTGACCCAAATGCCATTGGTTTTTTGCATATGCAAATAATTTGTATAAATTGTCCCTTCATTGTCATAGGTGTAATGTTGCCGAATGGTCATTAATAAAGCCATGGCACTCTCGTCCCATTCAAAATTTTGAATGGAATCCAATTTATATTCCGTTTGGGCATCAGTGGTTTGTAATATGGTCAAACAAAAAATTAGCGCAATGGTAAAAGTTTTGGTAATTTTTTTCATGGTTTTAGGTTTTAGTTGATTAATAGCATTTTATTTTTTTAAAAGCCCATCTTTATAAATTGATAATCACTCTTTTTTATTTCGGTCTTTTTTTCTTCAAGGCTTATCGCTGTCATGGTAAAACTTTGTTTACTTTTCTTTTTATGTGTTGCGGTCATTTCCATGAGCAGGGCATCTTCGGCAAGTACCTGTAATAAAGCAGGGTCGAAGCCTTTAGGGCCATTTTTGTTATTGGCAAAGGCGGAAAAAGCACTAAAGCTTACTGGAGCGTCCAACGTAAAATATATTTGGGCCTTATAATCTGCATTTTCAATCTCCATCCCATAGCTTTCGTAACCCAGAATGGTTTTTGTCCCAATTTCCTTAAAACTATATTCAGGTTCTTTTTTATTGGATTTTTGTTCTGGTATTTTTGACATTTGAGCCATATTTTGCCCGTTCATAGCCATGAACATGGTCATGATTTTTTGTTTGGCATCCATGACCATGCGCATTGTACCTTGCCCTTTTAGCTCTTTTGAAGATAGCTCCATCCCAAAATAGTCTTTGCTATTGGAATTGATAAGATAGTCCATCTGCATAGCTTCGTTTTTTGCCGTTTTAATTTCTGTTTTGTATTCCCAATCAAAAGCATAGGTCTCTGGCAGCTCTTTTGTTGCATTTTTTCCAGAACTAAAAGTTGGGATTTTTGCTGGATTTCTTTGTTCGCTTTTGTTCACCGAATTGTTGGATGTATTTGAATTTTCATCTTCAGTATTTTTTTCGTTACCATTGGCAACACCATCAATGGTTTTTTCAGTTTTTTCCGTAACTATTTCATCCGTTTTTTTCAAAACTGTTCGTTCGACAGCATTTACAGCTTTCTTTTTTAATTTTTTTAAAATCTGTGCTTCACCAATTTGGCATATCGCTAGAGAGAAAATGGTTAAAAGGATGTATTTGGCTTTCATAATATTTAATTTTTTTGTTTGTCTTTTTTATTGTATTTCCAAGGTTCCAACCCTTTTTCCATTAGTTTACCAAAAGGGCCTGGCATCAAGGATTGCTCAACCGCATCCGGAAGTTTTACGGTACAGCTCTGATAGGTATATATCAATTTTCCAGATGAACTTTCTTCTCCCATCACAGGTTTTATGGCGTTTATATATAGTTCCGATAGTCTTCCTTTATCATCAAACAGGATATAGCTACCTTTATAATCTGGATCGTTATAGATGAATTTTATGCAATTTTCAGAACCGTTACAGGTCACTTTTTCGGGAATGTAGTAATCGTCATCATTAAAATGGGAAGGTTTGTAAATAAAGGCCAGTTCGAGTGTCAGATAAGCAATGGAGAGTTCCATTTCCTGTAAAGCCGAAAAAGCTTCAAGATAGGGTTCTGGAGGCAGTTTATACGATTGCGGTATCATGCTTGCCATCATAAAACCCATCTGACCGGACGGTCCAAGTGACGCTTTTATATACTGGCCTTCACTTTCGTTATAGGCATACATCAAGCCTTTACGATCTTGATAGCCAGGTTTTGGCTGCGATTCAGATTCTATTCGCATGGCAATGGCATCGGCATCAAAAAATAGCGTTTGGGTGTACTGGCCGTTTTCATTGTACATTTTCATGACAACATCTGTTGTAAAGAAATCTTGGGCAGAATTTATTTGCAGTTCTTCTTCTTCAAAGGATGTTGTCCTGTTCTTTTCATTGTCTGTACTGTCAAAGGATACTTCCCTGGTCTGTAATCCTTTTTCTTCTGCTCTTTGCTTTAACTTGTCTAGAAGTTGGGCTTCGGCATGGAATCCTGAAAAAAGAAATAAGCCTGTTATAATAAATATTTTAGTTCTCATTTCAATTTTCAACTTTTAACAATAGTTTCCCGTCTTTGGCTGCCAATATTTTGGTTTTAATTAACCTTAAATCAAATTGGTCTCCTGGTAAGAATTGGTCACCAGGCAGGAATTGGTCTCCTGGTAAAAATTGATCTCCCGGTAGGAATTGGTCTCCTGGTAGGAATTGATCTCCTGGTAGGAATTGATCACCTGGTAGGAATTGATCACCTGGTAAGAATTGATCTCCCGGTAGGAATTGGTCTCCCGGTAGGAATTGGTCTCCTGGTAGGAATTGGTCTCCTGGTAGGAATTGATCTCCTGGTAAGAATTGGTCACCAGGCAAATATTCATTTTTAGTGTTAAAAGATATTGCAGAATTTTTTAAAGGTTGTACCACATAATTCCCATATAACATACCTAGATACAATGAACTATTAGGATATTTTTGGTTGACTAAATTGGCATCCTGCATGCTTTCAAAGAGTTCAATATTTTGAACTTGTTGGGTTTCTTTATCGACAATAAGGACTATTTTTGTGCCTTGAGGCTCACTTTTTTGGACACCTTCAAGGCGTACATTTTTAATGGCACGCACAAAATCTTTTTCATATTGATTAGAGGTGCCTTCTATGGAGATCATTTTAGGGCTAAACTTGGGCCTTGGTATGTTAAGGATTTGTGTGCCATCTATAAAAAGTTTAAACGATTGCTTGGTATAACTTATGGCTATAAATCGCCACAAAGCTTCTTTGCCTTCTAAAGCAACCTTGAGTTCTCGATGTGTTTCTGCGGATGCTTTTGGATCAAAAATATTATGTACTATACTTGCTCCATGGCGAAATACTTTTAATGGAAAGGTCACGACCCTGCCCGAATTTGTAGTTTCATTACCTGCTCCGCCACCCTCCCAAAACCTAATCTGGTAGTATTGATAGTTTATGCTTTTTTCTATCACATCAAAATAGGCATCGAACTCTAATGTGAATTCTTCCGATAAATAATTGTTAGAATCCATTAAAGGTGTAATAATGGCATAATTACCAAAGCTTATTACTTTTTTACCTTCAAACGTTTTTATTTCAGCAGAACCTTTTATGAGATCCCATTTGCTGGGAAAATCGCCATCGGGTTCATTACCTGGCCTGTCTTGAAAGGTTTGGGCGTTGACTAGTTGCAGCTGTATTAAAGCTAATATCATTAAAAATATAATGGGTTTGCCTGTTGGAATTTTAAAAGATGTTTTCATATTATTTTGTTTTAACTATAGGAAAGCATGGAAGTTATGGGGATCAATCTTTTGCAACGATGACTAAAGATATTATAAGAGAGGCGTGAAATTTCACCTAACTTTATGTATGGCAGGTTATTATGTGTGAACTGTAATAAAAAAGTTGTAATTTAACCATGTTGTAGGTTATATGGCATATTATACAAACCATACCTGTTTATGTGCCAACTATACAATTAATTGTACAGCAAGTGTAAATTAAAAAACGGCATGTCATATTGTAATTATATTTGATGAAGAATTATTTGAAACATAGCAGAATGATAAGAGCCATAATTGTAGATGATGAACTAAATGCCATTAAAAACCTAAAGTGGGAGTTGGAAAACTTTTGTGACGATATTGAGGTTTGTGATGCGTTTACAAATCCGGTTGAGGCCATATCTGCAATAAATTATCTTAAACCCGATTGTGTTTTTCTGGATATTGAAATGCCGGAAATGGATGGCTTCCAATTATTGGCGAGCTTAAAATATCGTGGCTTTGATCTTATTATTACTACAGCGTTCGATAATTATGCCATTAAGGCATTTAAAGAACATGCCATAGATTATTTGTTGAAACCTGTTGATTCTGACGACCTTTCAAAATCTGTGGCACGTGTTCGAGGCAACAAATCGAAAAACGCCCTGGGCTTTGAGATCAAGAAAGTCATTGAAAGCATATCACCTAAGAGTGAGCGAAGAAAAATAGCGATACCTTTAAGTGGCAAAACTATTTTTGTAGAACCTTTTGAAATAAAATATTGCAAATCAAGTGGCAATTATTCAGAAATATTTTTTACAAATAATAAAACCGAGGTTCTGTCCAAGAAATTAAAGGATGTTGAAGAACTCATCAATAATACTGACTTTTTCAGGGTGCATAATTCATATCTGGTCAATTTAAATTATATTAAGGAATTTGTCAAAGGTGATGGCCAGTATATAGTTCTTGATAGTGGGCAGGCCATTCCTGTATCCAGAACAAAAAAGCATCCTTTAATGCAGGCATTAAATGGATAATGATCTTAATCACACAATCATTTAATGAAATCTTAGGCCATCCAAATGAGAATGGTATTACCATTTTTGTTATTGGGATTTTGTTCATTTTAGGGATCTACCATTTCTTGCTTTACTTTCAGCATAACGACAAATCGTATCTCTATTACAGCTTATATGTCTTTCTCATATTTATAGGATTATTAAATCGTCCGGTTCATGGGTTTATAGCTTCTTTAGTTCAACCTATTAAGGGATTTCTTGATCATATAAGTTTAAATTTAATATTGGTTTATAATCTGATCTACATCATTTTTGCCTGGACATTATTTGAATTCAAATCAAGTGAAAGAACTTGGTACAGGTTCTTTCGGACTATAGTTATTGTCTTATTTATCTATGCACTATTGCTTGAGTTACTTTATGTAGCAACAGGCAATATATTGTTTGTTACAAAAGGGCATTTAGGGTTGACCATTCCAACCTATATTGCCGCACTTTTAATGTACATACCACTTGTTAGATCAAAAAGCTTTATAAAATATTATGTTATTGCTGGGACCTTGTTTCTGTTGGTTTCATCACTGGTAGTGTCTGTTATTAAGCGTATTGGATTAACCCCTGAAGAACAGGAGATTAGATACAGCATTTTTTATATTGGACTTATCATTGAAAATATATGTTTTGCTTTGGCGCTTGGACATAAACAGAAACAAATATTAACAGAAAAAAACAAATCAAAAGAAGAATTAATCTCCAAACTCAAAGAAAATGAAGCCTTAAAAGAGAAAGTACAGGCCCAATTAGAGAAAGATATCTTGATCTTGAGCGAACAAGTAAAAACAGACAAGCTGGAAAAGATTAAGGCTAAGTATGATAAGGAACTGGCCGAAATGAAGGTGTTCGCATTGCGCAGCAAAATGAACCCTCATTTTATTTTTAATTCGCTGAATTCCATCAAACGCTATATCATCGATAATGAAAAGGAAAATGCGGTTTATTATTTGAATAAATTCTCGAAGTTAATACGTAAGATATTATCGGCTTCCATGGAAAAACAAATCAGTTTGGACGACGAACTGGAAACCATGGAGCTGTACGTTAATATTGAAAACATTAGACTAGGTAATGAAATTGTCTATTCGGTTAGTGTAGATGAGACTATAAATCTAAATACGGTAAAGGTGCCATCACTTATATTGCAGCCATTTCTTGAAAATGCCATTTGGCATGGCTTGTCTTTAAAGGAAGGTAAAAAAACACTCAGTATTACTTTAGAACAAGAAGGCACGTCTTATATAAATATTGATATTATGGATAATGGGATTGGTAGAAAACGATCAGCAGACATAAAGGCTAAAAAAGTACATAAGCGAACATCGGTTGGCATCAAATTAACCGAGGAACGCCTGAAGCTGTTTTCAAGAACTTTCAAAAATTATTATAAACTTGAATTTATGGATCTTTTAGACAGTAACAATCAACTTAAAGGCACCTTAGTTCGGCTAAAAATTCCGATAGCATAATTTCAAAAACATTAGTTAAGAATTGATATTAAGTGTACAACATATAAGTGAACTATTAAAAAACCCCAACAGTAATGGGATCGTTGAATTTGTGCTGGGAGTTCTGTTCATTTTAACCCTTTATCATTTTTTGCTGTACTTCCAGCATAAGGATAAAAATTATCTTCTCTATTCATCCTATACCTTTTTAATATTGATAAGTCATATAGATGATGTGTCATCCGGATTCATTTTTGAACTTGTTGAGCCAATAAATTATTATTTAAAAGAATTTAACATAAACATTACCTGGACCTATAATTTATTGTATTTCATCTTTGCCTTTTCATTTATCGATCTTAAAGATTATTCTTTAAAATGGTACAGATTCATTTTTGGGTCAGTCTTGGTCATATTTATTGCCACAGTACTCTTTGAATTCTTATACAGAATTACAGATAATATTCAATTTATATGGAAAGGTGATTTAATATTTTTAATATCAATATCCACTCTGGCCATCATAAGTTATTTCCTACTGTTTAAAATTCAAAACAAATTAAAATATTATATCATTATTGGTTCCTTGTTCTTATTTATAGCATCAATTGCAGCTACAATAATTTTTAAGTTTAAGCTTTTACCGGTCGAGAATGAACTGCGATATAGTATTTTTTATATTGGGGTTTTAATTGAAAATTTATGTTTCTCTTTGGGATTAGGGCATAAGCAAAAACTGATATTGAATCAACGAAACGAATCACAGCAGGAACTTATCTTACAGCTGGAAGAAAATGAAAAGTTAAAACAGGAAGTCCAAGATCAACTTAAGATAGACATTTCCATTTTAAGTGAACGAGCCAAGGCTGATAAACAGGAAAAGATGAAGGCGAAGCATGAAAAAAAGATGGCCGAAATGAAAGTGACTTCTTTGCGAAACCAAATGAACCCTCATTTTATTTTTAATTCATTGAATTCGATCAAGCGTTATATTATTGATAGCGAAAAAGAAAATGCAGTTTACTATTTGAATAAGTTTTCTAAACTGATACGCCTAATTTTATCATCTTCAATGGAGGAAGTCATTTCGCTTAAAGACGAATTGGAAACCATTACATTATATGTGAACATTGAGAATATCAGGTTTAATAATGAAATTGAATTTATGTTGGAAGTTGATGAGAATATCGATCAGGATAGTACAAAAATCCCTTCTTTAATTCTTCAACCATTTGTTGAAAATGCAATTTGGCATGGCCTATCCCTTAGGGAATTGAACAAAAAATTGAAAATAAAAATTGAATCGGAAGGGAACTCCCATTTAAAAATTGATATCATTGATAACGGAATTGGACGAGAGAGGTCAGCCGAAATTAAATCGAGAAAAATTCATAAACAGGACTCTGTTGGGATCAAACTTACTGAAGAAAGGTTGCGGCATTTTTCGAAAGAAAACAAGAAAAATTATTCGTTAAAGTTTATCGACCTGTTTGATGCCGATAATCAACCAAGTGGAACCAAAGTTGTTTTAAAGTTACCGTTAGTTTAAAAAAGTATTCAATTTCTGTAAGGCTTCTTTAAATCAAAGACTAAAATGCCAATAGTTTTTTTATCGCTACTAATTGACTATTTTAGTTATATGAATATAATTGTTCAATCTTGCATTCAAACACTCACTAAATCTAAAGTTCTTTTAGGGTTCCTTTCAGATGAAACATTGAAAGATCATACTGTTTCTCCATATTATTCCAGCATTGGATCTCATATAAGACACATTCTTGATTTTTATGACTGTATTTTCAATATAAATCCCGGTAATGAGATTGATTTAACCAAAAGAAGCAGAAACAGAGCGGTAGAATTTGAATGTAATAGTGCTATTGAGTATTTAAACTTTATTATTGAAAAATTAAAAAGATTTGAATATAATATGAATGATACTATTTTGGTTTATGATGATTTGTGATTATAAAAAGTTGAAATGACCTACACTTTTGGCGCCATTTTTGCTCAAGCGAATAGCATACGATACACCATTATGCGATTAAAAATTATATATTGGAAGGTTTAAATATTTCTATTGAAGATTCAGATTTTGGGTATAACCCAACTACTCCAAAGCAAATATTTGATTGATTATTTTTATTTTTTGATTACAAGCTTTTTAGTCGTAATTCCTTTATCTGTATATAATTTTAAAAAGTACATGCCTTCTGATAGTTCATTAAAGTTCAGAATGTTTTTATTTTGAATTTTCAAATTAATAACTCTTCCGTTGACATCTATTAATTGACATTCTTTTAAAATAATAGAGATGGGAATATTAAGATAGACCATACTTGCCGTAGGGTTAGGATAAATATTAACATCAGACAATACCAAATCTGTATTACTTAAGGGAATTCCTGATTCTGCTATTGCCCAAAAATTTGTAGGGTTTATTCCCGAACCTATTAAATAGGGGTATGCTCCATCATTAACCGAACTTGTAAATTCTGTCCAGTTAGTACTTCCGTCATCACTTTGATATAAACTAAGAGACGCAATTACTAATCCATTTAAATCTGAATTGATATAGTAAAAGCGTACATCGGCATTTATATTGGAACTATTTTCAGGGTTGATCTCGTAGTATCTATTAATTGATTCATTGCCTTCTATGGTTAAACTTTTGTAACGGCGATAAACTTCCGTATTGCCCAGATCAGTGTCAGCCATATCAATTTGAAAACCAATATTGCCAAAAGTTTCAGGAGCACTTGAATTATGCATTTTGGAAATCATAATATGGGTATCATCTACACCAATGATACGGCGAGTATTACTTTCATTATTGATTTGTGCTGTAGATTCTAGAATTATATTTGCACTTCTTAGTAATAAAGCAGATGCATTAGAATTCATATTAATAGCATTTGATATTCTGATATCGCCATTTTCAATATTTACAGCATTGTTACCCTCAACATCCATGATAGTAACATTCATTGTATTATTGTTATAAATAAATGTGTCGGCAACATCAATACTTGAACCATTCATTTTAATAGCCCCATTAAAAGTACCATTATTGGTTAAGTCAGCATCAGATAGCGTAATCGTTGAATTTGCTGTGACTGAAGTTCCTGTACCAATAAACAATTGATTTTGCCCCATACTTATTAAGGATAATAAGTTTAAAATTAGTATATACGTTTTTTTCATATCATCTGTATTTAACAATTACCTTGTTTACTTGTAGGTTGGCATCCCATGATAACCCTCCCGTATTGTTTCCGTTTTGATCCACTATTCTTGCGCGAATTATATAACCGCAGTTTGAATTTATGGTAAAATTTGTTGACACACTATCAAGCCTATATTCTGCTAGCGAACCTGAAGTTTTAAAAGCCGCAAATGATGATACCCCATTTGTAGCACCACAATTGCTATAAATATTAAATTGGATATCAACATCATTTCTCAGATCCAAATAAAAATAAGTAATGGATTCAACTTGAGCCCCTAAAGGAAGATGGAAACCGGCGGTAAAATAATGATTAAAAGAATTTCCAGCGGGCGCACCAGAATAATATGTGCCAATTGAAGATTTGCGCGCAAATTCATTGTCTATGAATGCATTAAATTCTGGGGCAGTCACTACATATTCTTTTAGACTATTATCAGGGCTCAAATTTAGCCATTCCGTTCCGTTAAATCCTTCAAATGCCTTTGTTGTAAAATTATATCTCATACTCCCTTCGTTTGGGGTATTGGAATCATCACCAATTTTGAGCTTACCATTTACATCTAGAGCCTGTTCAGGTGTATCTGTATTGATGCCAACCTGAGCTGATAAGTTGAAAAATATAAAAAATGAGACTACTAATAAGTATGTTTTCTTCATGATATATTAATGTATTTTTATGTTGATAGCATATTATTTTATATAAAGGGTCTTAATTTAAGATTAATATATTACTTGCATTTAACAATAGATTTAATCAATTTTATATCCAGAAAATGAAGTTAATAAAGACGTTCCGTTAGAGTATATAATTACAGGATTATTTGCAGAAACACTAATGCTTAAGTAATCACCAGTTTTTAATTCTGCAATAGTAGACAACACTATTGTTTCCCTAAATGCATCATTTAGATGCCTAGAAAGTGAGCTAATTGCTAAGGGGTCGCCTATACCATTTTTTCTTAAAAAGATGTTTACAACTTCCACGCGAGAAGCTACACTTGCCGTGATGTAATATATGCCATCTTCAGGAATTGTATATCCATATACGTTTGGCGGATCTATAACAACAGCATCTCTTGTGTCAATAATTTTAGTATCAAAAGCAATAATAGGGTTAATAGAGTTGGCAGATTCCGATGATGCAATCACATGAAAAATCGGTCTGATACTTTTTTCTGAGGATAATGATAACCAAGTATCACCATTATAACCTTCAAACTCTTTAGTGGTTGAATTGTATCTAATAGTCCCCTCGGTTGGTGTTGTTCCATCATCACCAATTTCTATCTTCCCATTAATGTCCAATGCTTGAGAAGGTGTATCGGTGTTAATTCCTACTTGAGCAGAAATATTAAAACTAAAAATCAAGTATGTGGTAACACATAGTAAAAAGCTGAAGAAACTGTAACGCATAACTCGTAAATTATTAATGAAATATATTTTGTTGTCAAACGCCATAAAATTCATCATACCGATAAACAACCTAGTTCTAAGCTAAAAATATTAAGTTAAAGTGCGTTGTAAATAACCGTCTAAAATAATTTTTAAACACTTCACATACTAATTATGTTTTTCCATTAATGCTTGGAAGGGTGTGATCCAAAGCGCTTGTTCCACAGCTGTTAGCTTTAGAAAAGGAAATTCGTCAATATTGAATTCTGAAGGTGGAATACCCATAAAATTTTTAAAGACTTTTGAAAAATGAGCGACATCATAAAAGTTTGAAAAAGCGGTAATAGTTTTACAATCTTTTAAATTTGAAGATCTTAGATATGAAAAAATAAAGTTAATACGGATTATTTGAATATAGGAATAGGGTGGTATTCCAACAACTGATTTGAATTTTTTTTGAAAATGCCGTTCACTAACGTTTAGATAACTTAAAAGATCTTTTACCTTTAGTTTGCCTTCCTTAATGATGATATAATCTATTGCAATATCGATTATGTTTAATTTAGGACCAGCTCGTTTTATTTGGTCGGTAATGAGCTTTTGCACAAGTAAAAATTGGCGAAATGGATTCTCTTCCTCAAGAAATTTAGTTTCAAATCTATTAAAAAGATCACCAAACAAATCTTTCGGATTTTGACTGGCATCTACCAATTCAGTGGGGCTTATTTTAAATAAATGATAAATACTGGTAGGTTTTAAGCAGGCTACCATAGCTTTAAAGTTATTTGTGTGGGTCTGCATAAAATAGGGTACGGTAGTTTGAGCATTTAGGTAGTATTTTGAGGGAGAAATGGTTAAATCATCAATGACAACCTGCATACTGCCTTCACGCTGAAATCCTAAAAAACTACAACCGGTAGGAAGACAACGGTGTTTGATTATGGAATCAGACTCTTTTTTAGTCCAATGGAACATATGAAAAAATAACACAAAGTTTTTGAGGCTATCATTTGGGGCGAAAATTTTTATCATACCATTAGGCTATATTTTAGATTAACGTGTTGAATCATATAAAGTTAGTAAATTTTACTTTTTAATAAAAAACTTAAAGGGGGAAGTTTGTTAGTGGTAGGAATAACGTGTTTTTACGATTAGACCTTAATTGAGTTTAGGTTTAGGAAATTGATTAATGAGATGGCTACGTCCTTCCTCCTTACAAGGTCAATAAAAGGATATAGTGGATAGCAGGGTTTTAAATTACCTAACAGCCACTGCCTGTACTCTCTTTTAATCTCAAATTTAAAAACCTACAAACAGAATAAAGACATAATAAACCGCATATAAATTATAACCATAGGCTTTTATATTGTTTCGAAACAAGTTTTTGAGACTTACATTACCTAGGCGCCCCTTTATTAGACTAAGGCTTACCAGATTTTTAGGCAAGGATAATTGGGTTTAAGAAACTTTTTTTCGATATTATCGAAAAAGTGGGCGCTTTTTTCTATCTTTTCATTAGTTTAATCCATCAAAAACCAAGATTAACCACTTAATGCAGCAGGACATCTTAAATAAAGTTCGGACATTCGGTACCGCTCCGGTTTTTTTTACTGCTATAGCAACAATTTTAGGAGCTATACTGTTTCTCCGATTTGGTTTTGCTGTAGGGCAAGTAGGGTTTTTAGGTGCTATTGCTATTATTCTAATTGGTCATGCGGTCACTATTCCTACTGCGATGGCCATTGCGGAAATTGCAACCAACCAAAAAGTGGAAGGAGGAGGGGAATACTATATTATTTCTCGCTCCTTTGGACTGGTTATAGGTTCTACCATTGGCATTGCCCTATATTTTTCGCAGGCTATAAGCGTTGCGTTTTATGTTATGGCCTTTTCGGAAGCCTTCAGCTTCTTTTTTGATTGGTTAATCGCTACCCTATCTATGCCAGAATGGCTTAACTGGTTGCTAAGGCAGAAACAAACCATCGGTATCCCCGGCCTGCTGCTGCTTACCTATGTCATGTTAACCAAAGGTGCAGACTTGGGAATTAAGCTTCTCTATACCGTAGTGGCTGTTCTTGCGATTTCGTTATTTGCATTTTTTATAGGAACAACTGAATATAGCAAGACTCATGATTTTGATCCTTTTGTAACCATGTCTGATGTGGTAGTGCATACCAATACTGACAACGGGACCCCTACAGAATCGGAAAACGAAACTGCTCGTTTATCCGACAGCCTTTCTCCACAGAATATGCCTAAAGCTAATCAGCGGACGGAAATCAGACAGACTGAGCAAAATAGTAATGACAATAGTGCTGGACTTCCTGAAGCTATAAGTTTTTTCATTGTTTTTTCAATCATCTTTCCTGCGTTTACTGGAATGACTGCGGGTGTTGGATTGTCGGGTGACTTGAAAAATCCCGGTAAATCAATTCCTTTGGGCACGTTGGCGGGTACGCTCTGCGGCATGTTCATGTACGTTTTAATTGCATGGAAACTAGTGGTATCTGCGCCACCTCAAGAGTTAGCGGATACATCCCGATTGATCATGGCGGATATCGCATGGCAAGGTTGGTGGATAATACCTTTAGGGTTAGCTGCAGCAACAATTTCTTCAGCTTTGGGGAGTATTATGGTTGCTCCACGTACCCTTCAGGCTATTGCACGGGATGGGATTTTCCCCACTCCAAAATTCAACAATTGGTTATCAAAAGGAAAGGGAAATAAAGATGAGCCGTTTAATGCCTCAGTCATAACAATACTTATCGCTGGTGTGTTTATTATTATGGGAGCCTTGGACAGTGTGGCCCAAATTATTTCAATGTTTTTTATGGTGACCTATGGGTCGCTTTGCCTGATTTCCTTTCTTAACCATTTTGCGGCAGACCCTTCTTACCGACCAAAATTTAAATCCCGTTGGTATGTATCTCTGTTCGGTGCATTGAGTTCCTTCGCCCTGATGTTTTTTATGAATGCTGCCTACGCACTATTGGCCATAATTTTAATTTTGGTTTTGTTTGTATGGATAGCGTATTACAATCAGGAAAAAAGAAACCTTGCTGTCATATTTCAAGGGGTTATTTTTCAACTAAGTCGGCAGATGCAGGTTTTTCTTCAAAAAACAGAAAAAGAACAATCGCAAAGTTGGCGTCCTTCAACCATAGCTATTTCGGAAGATAGTTTCAATAGATTCTCCGCTTTCCAGTTTTTACGCTGGATAGCGCACCGTTATGGTTTTGGCACTTACATTCATTATATTAAGGGCTACTTATCTACAGAAACCCACCAAGAGGCTACCCGCTGTAAAAAACAGTTGATAGCCATGGCAGATGTTAGTGGAAGCAATGTTTTTATTGATACTTTGGTATCCCCTTCCTTTACTTCTACGGTTGCCCAGATTATACAGTTGCCTGGTATTGCGGGTAAAGAAAATAACCTTCTTCTGTTTGAGTATCATAAAAGCCATCCCGATAACCTTCTGGACATTGTGGATAATCTGGGACTTATAAAATCTGTTGATTTCGACCTTATTATTCTAGGTAGTTCGGAACGGGCATTTGGTTTAAAAAAGCAGATTCACGTTTGGATTTCTCCTTATGACTTTCAAAATGCTAACCTGATGATTCTCCTCGCGTATATTTTGTTGGGGCATCCCGATTGGAAAAAGGCCATTATCAATATTCATGCTATTTTCCCAGAAAATTCTATAGATGAGGAGCGAGAAAGGCTTTTTTTTCTAATCCAAGCAGGGCGACTCCCCATTTCACCAAAAAATATCGAGTTTATAACACAGAAGTCGGCCATGGATATCAAACAAATAATCAATAAAAAATCGAAAGATGCGGATTTAACAATCATCGGGTTTCTTGAAAAGGCTGTTGAGCATCTGGGCGCCAAAGCATTTGATGGTTATGAGGACATAGGAAATGTACTTTTTGTAAATGCTGCAGCGTCAAAAGAGATAAAATAAAGCGCTATTCAAAGACTTGAATTCCTTAGCGTTTTATAAGATTCCAAGAGTATCAACTTAGGCTTCCAATTGACGTTTTGTCTTTTCTCTTATTACTGGACAATAAATAGTGGATAGCGTGGTTTTCAAATTGTTCTAAATTATCTGATAACTAACGATTCTACTCTCTTTTAATTTCAAATTTAAAAACCCGTACAAATAAAATAGAAAAGTATTAGAAACAAAAAATCCCTTAAACAAAAGTTTCGGGATTTTTTTGTGGTACCTCCAGCCCCGAAGCTTCGGGGGAACCTAGGGCAATGTTATTTTTTAGATAAGATATCATTTAAAATATTTGGGTCATCAATAATTTTCATTGTGAATTTTTTGCTTTTCATACGCTTTATGAATTTTTCAAGATATAATGCATCGTTTTTTAGGCTACACTCGAAAGTCAATTTAATTGCCCAATCAGAAGCTGCATTTGTAAAGCCCTTTTTGAAATGATGGCTATTATGCAAATCGAGTCTAAGATTGACATCAGCACTTTCACCAACATAATATTTATCAATTGATTGTGAGTGAAGTATGTATAAATAATGCATCATAATAAAACAA
>TARA_R110002049_G_scaffold309200_2_pt1 | contig 19982 bp, 16 predicted proteins | sample TARA_R110002049 | Tara Oceans TARA_R110002049 (sample SAMEA4396941) | marine metagenome | biome: Polar Biome; feature: [SRF] surface water layer (ENVO:00010504); material: water (ENVO:00002006), including particulate matter (ENVO:01000060) such as... | depth 5 m | reverse complement strand
ATGCACTAAAGTACATAGTTTTAACTAATTTTGAGACCAATAAAAGAATCGTTTACACCTAATCATATTTTTTCTTCGGTATTGAAGGGTTTTAAGGATTTTGGAGTTTATTATTTAATCAAGAGATTGCTAAAATAAACTTACGTTGAACTATCTTGACTTTTCTATTTCTTAAAAAATGAATGAAACCAGTTAAGATGTGTTCTTAAATACAAACAAAGGGCTATTTTATTTAAAAATAAAGTAGTTTTTTTATTAACCTTGCCTTTTCAAAAAAACCACATCCATAAATTTTCAATACATTTGCTTTTGATAAAACATCAATAAAAATAATGTGATTTCCTCCTTCGAGAAAATGACAAAAGCTTCTTTTATGAAAAACACAGCCCTTACAGAAACCCATAAAGCACTTGGTGCAAAACTAGTGCCTTTTGCAGGTTATAATATGCCCGTACAATATGAAGGCGTAACCATAGAACACGAAACCGTTAGAAATGCGGTTGGTGTTTTTGATGTATCGCATATGGGCGAGTTTTTGATTGAAGGCGAACGTGCGCTTGATTTAATCCAAAAAGTGAGCAGCAACGATGCTTCCAAATTGATCATTGGTAAAGCCCAATACAGTTGTTTGCCAAATAACGATGGTGGCATTGTGGACGATTTTATTATTTATAAAATAAAGGAAGACACTTATCTTTTAGTGGTAAATGCCAGTAATATCGAAAAAGATTGGAATTGGATTAATTCTAAAAATGATGTGGGCGCCACCATGCGCAATTTAAGTGAGGATTATTCCCTACTCGCTATTCAGGGTCCAAAGGCGATTGAGGCGATGCAATCTTTAACCAGCCATGATTTATCTGCTATTAAATTTTACAATTTTGTGGTGGGCGATTTTGCTGGGATTGATTATGTCATTATTTCGGCAACGGGCTATACAGGTAGCGGTGGTTTTGAGATTTATTGTAAAAACAGCGAAGTGCAACAAATTTGGGATACCGTTTTTCAAGCTGGGGCAGATTATGGTATCAAACCCATTGGTTTGGCTGCTCGAGACACTTTACGTTTGGAAATGGGTTATTGCCTTTACGGAAATGATATTGATGACACCACCTCGCCTATTGAAGCTGGTTTGGGCTGGATTACCAAATTCACAAAAGAATTCACAAATTCCGAAGCATTGAAAGCCGAAAAAATGCAAGGGCCAAAACGTAAATTAGTGGCTTTTGAATTGGATGAACGTGGTATTCCGCGTCATGATTATGACATTGTAGATGAAAACGGAACCAAAATTGGCCAAGTGACTTCGGGCACCATGTCACCGTCATTGGGCAAAGGCATTGGTTTGGGTTATGTGTCCACCTTTTTTTCAGAAATAGGCAGCAAGATCCACATCCAAATTCGTAAAAACGCCATCCCGGCAACAGTAGTAAAACTACCTTTTTATAAGGGCTAATAGCACTTTCTATTAAGAAAAAATGAAAGAGAAGGCGAAAGAAAGTAAATATAGAATCTTAATTTTAGGTGCCAGCGGGTTTTTGGGAGGCAGCATTTATAAAGAACTATGCGCTTATTTCAACACCTTTGGCACGTACTGCACAGATCATGTCTCACTCAGTAAAAACAAACATTTTTTTCAATATAATATTGAAGAAGATGATGTTTTTGAAATCCTAAATATTACAAAACCAGACATCATTATTTCTGCCGTTCGGGGCGATTTCTCAAAGCAAGTCTTAATGCATACGCATCTTACCGAGTATATTATGAACCATAAGTGCAAACTTATTTTTTTGTCGTCTGCCAATGTGTTTGATGCCTATAGCAAATACCCGAGTTATGAATATGACAAAACCTTGACCCACAGCATTTATGGTCATTTCAAAATAAAAATTGAAAATATGCTGTTGCGGTTGCCAAAAAACAAAGTGGTTATTTTAAGGTTGCCCATGGTTTTTGGAAAACACTCACCAAGAATTAACGAAATCATTCAGAATTTAAAAGACAAAGAAGCCATTGAAGTATTCCCGAATTTAATCATAAACGTGACCACAGACTCAAAAGTGACACAACAAATCCATTATATTATCAATAGAAATAAATCGGGTGTTTTTCATTTGGGAAGCAATGATTTAGTGCATCACGACGATTTCATAAAAGAACTTATAGAAGTTTTAGGTTATAAAAATGCACTTTTTAAAAATGTGTTTACCACCAATGAAGCCCGCTATTTAGCGGCCTTGCCCAAAGACCATCCGTTGCCCAAGCATTTGCAATTGCAGAGTAAGGAAATCGTATTAGAGTTAAAAATTTAGTTGATTTTGAATAACTAAATCAGTAAATTGTAAAAACCATATAATTTTAAAAATACATTGATTATGAGTAAATTATCAAAAGAAGATATTGAAAAAAGACTTTTGCGGTTTCCTGAATGGGAATATTATGACGATGCCATCCACGCCGAATTTGAATTTGAAAACTTCAAGGATTGCTTTAGTGCCATGAGCCGCATTGCTTTTGAATGCGAAGCACTGAGCCATCACCCCGATTGGTCCAACACCTACAATGTGCTTACCATTACCCTATCAACACATAGTGCCAAAGGTGTGACCGAAAAAGATTTTAAATTGGCAGAAGCCATTGAAACGATTGTGGAACCTGATGAAGACTAAATTCCAAAATATATTACTCTTTAAACCTATTTCAGTTTACAGAATTTTTTATTTTTGCCATTAGTTAGAAAATTATAGAAACTTTTTAACTTAATAACTTTTTTAACCTTATAACTTAAAATGGGAAGAGCTTTTGAATTTAGAAAAGCACGTAAAATGAAGCGGTGGTCTGCCATGAGCAAAGCTTTTACACGTATAGGCAAAGATATTGTAATGGCCGTAAAAGAAGGTGGTCCAGACCCAGCCAGCAACTCGCGTTTAAGAGCTGTGATACAAAATGCAAAGGCCGTAAATATGCCAAAAGACAATGTAGAGCGTGCTATAAAAAAAGCGAGCGATAAAAGCCAAGGCGATTATAAAGAAGTTGTTTTTGAAGGCTATGCGCCCCACGGGATTGCCATTTTAGTAGAAACCGCTACCGATAACAACACCAGAACCGTTGCCAATGTACGTAGTTATTTTAATAAATGCGATGGCAGTTTGGGTACGTCTGGCTCTGTGGTTTTTATGTTTGACCATACCTGTAATTTCAGAATAAACGCAGAAGGTTTAGACCCTGAAGAGCTGGAATTGGAATTTATCGATTTTGGTGCGGAAGAAGTATTTGCTGATGAAGACGGCATATTAATATATGCACCATTTGAAAGTTTTGGCGCTATTCAAGCAGAATTGGAAAATCGCGACATTGAAATACTATCGTCTGGCTTTGAGCGTATTCCTCAAGTTACCAAGCAACTTACAGAAGAACAAGTTGCCGATGTGGAAAAACTTCTAGAAAAACTGGACGACGATGACGATGTTCAAAACGTATATCATACCATGGAAGAAAGCACCGATTAAATCGGTGCTTTTTTATTTATGGTTTATACATTTATTATTATTTTAATTGGTAAATATTAAAACCCTTAACGATATTTTTGCATCCCTTCATCTCGTCTGAGAATATTATACATCATGTTTAAAATTCCATACATTCTATTTGCTTTGCTATCCTACACTATGACCGCACAACACATCATTCCTGAAATTATTACAAAAGAAACGGAAAAAGCACTCTCCTATTATCCGTCTTTAAAAGATACGCATATAGAATTCCGGTTTAAAAAAAGCATTAAAAAATCCACTATGCAAGCCAGACCTAGTTTTGGCAGTTTCTTTAGAAGTAAAAAAAACAGACGCTATGTCATTTTGATCAGTGAAATTTTTAAGATCTCAGATAAAAAATTTTTAACCATACATATTGAATCTGATATTTTGATAGGATGGCTTGGTCATGAATTGGGCCATATTATGGATTACCAAAATAGAAGCAAACTGAACTTAATTTGGTTCGGTTTGAAGTATGTGTTTTCTGAAAACCATATTGTGGAAGCCGAACGTGCAGCCGATACCTATGCCGTAAACCAAGGCATGGAAGACTATATCCTTAAAACTAAAAATTTTATATTGAACCACGCTGATATTACTTTATCCTACAAAGAGCGCATTATAAAATATTACCTGTCCCCAGAAGAAATCATGGAACTGGTCAACAATCGAGATGCTGATTTAAGCGACTAAGCACCTTTAACAAAACGCTCCCAGACTAAAAATCTCTCTTCATTCATAACGCGTTCCATTTTTACCTGTCCACCCTTTTTCTTATTGTACGCGCTCCAATCATGAAATTTTTCTGGGGCTAACAAATTTACCTTCACACCTTTTAAAGCTTTACCACGTGCTACTTTATAGTTTTTGTTGACTGCTTTTAAATGCTTATCCAATGCACTTGCAACTTCTTTCTTATTTAAATCGGTATTTTTAGAACCAATATACCAATAATGGTAAAACTCACCATCATCTCCCCGCTTGGCACAAATGGTATATTCTGGAATTTCAGTAGAAAATTTCTCCTCTAAATATTTCATGGTATCATCCATTTTATTGACCGATAATTGGGAGCCTACTGTATTTAAAAAGAATTTAGTTCTTCCTGTAATTTTAATTTCTGCATGTTTTATATCTGTAAATTCAATAGTATCTCCAATTATATAGCGCCATGCACCACTCACAGTGCTGATTATAAGAACATAATCTTGATTTAATTGCACTTTTTCCAAAGTAACAACAGGTGCATTTTGTGCCAAAGAACCATCTTCATTGATATACTCTGGTTTAAAAGGCACAAACTCAAAATAAATTCCATTGTCTGTATTAAGTTGCATAGCATCTGTTTCTGGACGTATTTGAGTGGCAATGTAACCTTCAGAAGCCAAATAAGTATCAATAACGGTTACTGGTTTCCCCATGAGCGCATTAAAACTTTTTTCATAGGGATTAAACGCTACGCCTCCAGATGTATAAACTTTTAGATTAGGCCAAATTTCATGAATATGATTTAATTGATGGTACACAATTACTTTTTGAAGCATTAGTTCTATCCATGACGGAATACCACTTAATGCACCAATATCCCAATCTTTAGCACGTTCGGCAATATGTTGAACCCGATCATCCCAATCTTCAATTTTAGCGATATCTTCTCCAGGTTTATAATAACCTTTAAACCAAAATGGGATATTGTTGGCACTAATACCACTAATTTCGCCTTCTAAAAATTCGTGGTTTGATTCTAGGTCTGTAGAACTTCCCAACATCATAATTTCTTTTTCAAAAAAATCGGCAGGCAAGTCAAAATTATTCAATGCAAATACTTGCTTTATTCCTGCTTGGCGAATAGCTTCAATCATGGCATCGGTAACAGGGATGCGTTTACTGGTTTTCCCTGTAGTTCCTGAACTTAATGCAAAATAGGAAGGTTTTCCTGGCCAAGTGACATCCGTTTCGTTTTCTAACAATTTATGCCACCATTCGGTGCTTATTTTATTATAATCAAAATAGGGTATCGAATTTGCAAAAGAATTTGGTATATCATCAGATTCTAGAATATCTTCAAACCTATAATGTTTGCCAAATTTCGTGTCTTTTGCTTGAGTTAGTAAGTCCTTTAAAGTGTTTTTTTGAGCTTCTAAATGGTCCACTTCTAAAGAAAATGCATCTTTTAATTTAATGACACCTTTTATTATATTCCCTAGAATGGCCATGATGGTTTTATTTTCAAAGTTTTAACATAAAGTGAATTCAGGTTAACACAATCCAAATTTAAATTGATTCAAAACGAAAATCCCAACTACATATGATAGCTGTTTATAGTCAAATTTAAAATAGAATCCTTAGAAAATCAAAACAGAAAGAGTGTTATTTAAGTGCCATGTATTTTTCCAGCGTGTCTTCATAAATAGCTTCATATTGCGGTACAATGTTATGAAGATCATATTTCAAAGCTTCTTTTCTAGCGTTCTTTTTAAATTGCGCTAAACGTTTAGGGTCACTTAAAATATAGACGGCATTTTTGGTCATATCTTCCACATCACCTACATCACTTAGGTATCCCGAAACCCCATGCACGTTAACTTCGGGAATGCCACCTGTATTGCTGGAAATCACAGGAACGCTTGACGCCATAGCTTCTAAGGCTGCCAGCCCAAAACTTTCTGTTTCAGAAGGCAATAAAAACAAATCGCTAAAACACAATATTTTATCAATTTCATTGCTTTTCCCAAAGAAGATAACTTTATCCAAAATACCAAGTTTTTGACATTGCATTTCAGCTTTTTCACGTTCTGGCCCAATACCGACCAACATTAACTTAGCAGGTATTTGCTTTTGCACGTTATAAAAAATAGTTATAACATCTTGCACACGTTTTACAGGGCGTAAATTACTGATGTGTGTTATGATTTTTTCATCATCTTTAGCCATCATGCCCCGTTGGCAGTTTGTAAACCCATGATGGTATTTATCCAAATCGATAAAATTTGGTACGACGCTAATGTCATTTTTTATATCAAACAATCTCAAGGTATCTTCCTTTAAGCTTTGGGAAACTGCTGTAACAGAATCAGACTTATTGATACTGAACGCAACTGCTGGTTTGTAAAACGGATGGCTTCCCACTAGGGTAATATCCGTACCATGTAAGGTTGTAACAATGGGGAGATATACGCCTTCATCTTCCAACATTTTTTTTGCCATATATCCTGCATAGGCATGAGGAATGGCATAATGTACATGCAGAATTTCAATACCATATAGCTTTACCATATCAACCAATTTACTAGATAGAGCAAGTTCATAAGGTTGATAATGAAATAGCGGATATTCTGGCACATTCACTTCGTGGTAATGGATATTATTGTTCAACAACTCTAGTCTTACGGGTTGTTTGTATGTAATAAAATGAATTTCATGGCCTCGCTTGGAAAGCTCTAAACCTAACTCTGTGGCCACTACACCACTCCCTCCAAAGGTTGGATAACACACTATTCCTATTTTCATGTAATAAGTTTTAAGTTATAAGTGCCTAGAGTACTTAAAGTTGAATAGAGCACTAAGTAACTTTAGGCATTTAAAATACTCTTTTCTAATCAATTATAGCTTCATAAATAAAGCGTTGTATATCTGTTCTTATATTTTCTTTCAACAAGAGGTTTTTTCCTGAATTAGGATAGGTTCTATTGGCCAAAAACACATAAACAATGTCTTCTTCGGGATCTGCCCAAGCATACGTTCCCGTAAAACCAGAATGCCCGAAACTGCTCAGGGAAATACAGCCACACGTAGGACCTTCGCCTGACAGTTGGGGTTTATCAAATCCTACTCCCCTTCTATTTCCATTTTCACAAAAGTAGCAGGTATTGAATTTATCAATGGTCTCTGGTTTCAAAAACTGTTTACCACCGTAATATCCTTTTTGTAAATACATTTGCATGATCTTGGCCACATCGTTGGCATTACTGAAAATACCTGCATGGCCTCCTATCCCATTTTGCATAGCCGCTCCCATGTCATGTACATACCCCTGTACTTTTTGAAATCTGTAATAATCGTCTTCTTCTGTAGGTATGATATTTTTATTGCTCAATTTATGATATGGGTTGTACATGGTGTAATTGGCGCCTAATGGTTTATAAAAATATTCCTCTGCAAGGTTATCCAACGTTTGGTCGTAATAGGTTTCAATAAATTTCTTTAAAATATAATAAGGCAAATCACTATACCTATATTGCTGTCTATCAAGTAAATCTGATTTCATTATAACAGATTGGATGCTATCTGGATAATCACTTCGCAAAAAGAGTTTATTAGTGACTTCAATATTGAATGCCTTGCTACGTTCCGTTCTATAATATTTTTCACTAGGGTGTTTTGTTACAGAGTCTAAAGTGGCGTAATAAAAAGGGATCCAGGGTTTTAATCTGGCATAGTGGGAAAGCATCTTGATTAAAGTGATATCCTTTTTATTTGATTTTTTATATTCTGGCATCAAGTCTGATAATTTGCTTTGTAATGAAACTGCACCTTCTTCTTCCATTTTCATTAATAGCGGTAAGGTTGCAAGTATTTTTGTTAAAGACGCTACATCATACACATCATTAAACATTACCTTTTCATCGCCTTCATAGGTGTGTTTGCCGAAATTTTTGTTGTAAATAACCGTACCTTTTCTAGCGATCAAAAGCTGGATACCGGGTGTCATCATAGAATCTACAGCCATTTGTGCCAGAGAATCCACTTTTTTCAATTTTAAGGAACTCATTCCAAAACGTTCGGGGACACTGTACGCTAAGCGCTTAATGTCATTGTTTTCAATACCATAACCAGCTTTAAAAAAGGTGCCAATAGAAACAGGTAAAAACCCTTTTGAAGGAATGGCGCCAAAGATAAGTTGGGCAGATTTTTGTTGCGCAATCTTACTATTTTGATAGCTTATCACAATGCTTTCAATATCCAGAATGGAATAAAAGTCCATGAGGGCATAGGGTTTAACAAATAAATCTAAAATAACACGATTTGTTTTTGCTATTTCATTGATCCATTCAATTTCGTCTTTGGAAAATTTAGGGTCTTTCCACGGATTGGCATTGGAACGATGAAAACCAATGATAACGGTATTATACGCTTGCAATTGATTTAACATACCGCTTAATGAATCTGATTTTATCTCATGTATTTTTGTATACTTTTGAAGTTCCTCAAAAAAAACAGACCCATCATCATCGCCCATTTTAACGTAAGCAATGTCTTTTTTCCCTAAATCTTGAATGGGTATAAAATCAGCCTCGTTTTTTACTACAGTAATGGCGTTTTCCATAAGGTCTTCATACAACATATCGTCTTCAAACCGGTTCAAATCTTCAACCAAATGTGGTATTTCAATGGGCTTGTAATTGTTCAATCCAACTTTGTATTTGGCTTTCAATATTTTTTTAACGGAGTGTTGTAAACGTGCTTCTGTAATAGTACCATCATAAAACGCATTTTTTAATTTTTCAATGCCTACGCCCACATCTTCAGACATAAGCATCACATCATTGCCAGCCAAAAATGCAGCCAAGTCAATAGCGCCTGTTTCATTAAAATCCGCAGCACCTTTCATGGTCAGGGCATCTGTAAAAATAAGGCCTTTGAACCCTAACCTGTCTTTTAAGATATCCGTTACAATATGTTTTGAAAGTGAAGACGGATAGCCCTCGCGAGGCTCTAGGCTAGGAACGTTTAAATGTGCTACCATTACGCTAGAAAGTCCTTCATTTATCAGTTTTTTATACGGATATAATTCTATAGAATCAATACGTTTTTCGTTAAAAGTAATGGTGGGCAAGGTTTTATGGGAATCGTCTTCAGTATCGCCATGTCCAGGAAAATGCTTGGCATTGGCCAACACTCCTGCACTTTGCATGCCTTTCATAAACGCCGATGCTTTTTCGGTGACGTTATCTCTGTCTTCTCCAAAAGAACGGTTGCCAATAATAGGGTTTTTCGAGTTGGTGTTGATATCTACTACAGGAGCAAAATTGAAATGAACCCCTAAACGCTTGCAGTGTTCGCCCAATTGTTTGCCGGTTTGTTCAACAAGTTTATTGTCTTTAATGGCTCCTAATGTCATATTCCACGGAAATGCATAGGTAGAATCCAAACGCATGCTCAGACCCCACTCAGCATCCATTCCAATCAGCATGGGGGTTTTTGAAAGGGCTTGCAGTTCGTTATCCAATTTTGCTTGACGTACAGGCCCTCCAAGGGAATAAATAATGCCGCCAATATGGTGCACTTTTACTAAATCAACAATCTTTTTTTTTGATTTTTCGTCTTGATTGGACATTACCTGAACCATGTACAATTGCCCTATTTTTTCTGATAAGGACATGGATTCATAAACTTTATCTACCCATTTTTGTTGGGCTTCGTTGTCCGAGGTCAATAAAGGGTCTTTTGAGACCGATTGACCAAATGATGAAACTATTGAAAAACAACATAGTGTTGTGAAAAGAATTTGACGCATAAAAGGATACTTTAGGCTTATTATCATTAGCTATAACCAATATAATAATAACCGTGCCAAATTAATACTTTTAAAAAGAAGATGAAAAGACTTTAAGATAGATTTATAAAGAATTGACCAACTTAAAAGAAGATTATTTCAGAAATCGATTATGCCAACTCTCACTTGCAGGCACTTCCCAATTTTCATTAAACTCAGCAATATTGGTCACTAAATTATTGAATACAATGGTATTTTTTGAAACGGCTTTGTCTTTAGCCATTTTTCTGAAATCAGTAAGGGATTTATAGGCCACAAAATCGCCTTGTTTGTAGGAGACATTCATTTTATCCATTAAATCAACATTATATTCTTTTTCCAATTGTTGAATAAAATGTACAGAAGCGTCAATAGAACAGCCTGATGCTTTATTTAAGTCTTGGTTTAAACCAATTATTATAAAACGCTTGTATTTAATAGTATATCCTGATAGCAAATCACTACCATGTGCCGTCCAGTTTTCAATAAAAACATCCAGTTGAGATTGGATTTCTTCAATTTCGTCTTCAGTAAAAGAGCGGTTGGCTTGATATATCCAAACTCTTGATTCTTCGGGTAATGTATTAAAATCTACTAGCATTTTGAATAACAATTTATGAATTCCTTAATTCAGGGTTCAGAATTTTTAAAGATCTTGTGCATTGGCAATTAGCTCTGCTATATCCATAACAGCAACATCAGTCTCTTTATTTTTAGCTTTCACGCCATCGGTCATCATGGTGTTGCAAAATGGGCAGCCTGCGGCAATGATTTCTGGTTTGATGTCCAAGGCTTGCTCAGTACGCTCGATATTGACTTCCTTATCGCCTTTTTCAGCATCCTTGAACATCTGCGCCCCTCCTGCTCCACAACATAATCCGTTGCGTTTGCAATTTTTCATTTCCACTAATTCCGCTTCCAATTTTTGGATTAAATCCCGTGGTGCTTGATACACACTATTGGCACGGCCTAAATAACAAGGATCATGAAACGTGATGCGCTTGCCTTTGTATTTACCACCTTCAATAGTCAATCGCCCTTCATCCAAAAGGGTTTTTAAAAACTGGGTATGGTGCATCACTTCATAATTACCACCCAATTCTGGATATTCATTTTTGATTGTGTTAAAACAATGTGGACAAGCCGTTACAATTTTTTTTATCTCATAGCCATTTAAAACCTCGATATTGGTTACGGCCTGCATTTGGAACAAAAATTCATTTCCAGCGCGTTTTGCGGGGTCTCCTGTACAACTTTCTTCCGTACCCAAAACTGCAAATTCCACCTTGGCTTTGTTCAATAATTTAACAAAAGCCTTGGTTATTTTTTTTGCTCTATCATCAAAACTTCCAGAACATCCTACCCAGAACAATACCTCGGGCTTTTTGCCTTGGGCCATAAATTCTGCCATGGTGGGGACTTTAAGTAATTCACTCATTTTTTTGAGGTTACACGGTTATTGGTTTAGGTGTTTTAAGTTTAGAGGTTCAGATTGATGAACTTCTAAACTCATAAACTTAAATTATTTATTCATTTTTCCAATTCAATCGATCCATTTGGTTGTAAGGCCATGGTGCTCCATTGTTTTCGATGTTGGTCATCATATTATTTAATTCTGTAGGCGCTGCCGATTGTTCCATCACTAAATAACGACGCATTTCCAGAATAATGGAAAGCGGGTCGATACTCACGGGACAGGCTTCTAAACAAGCGTTACAAGACGTACATGCCCAAAGCTCTTCACGAGTAATATAATCATCTAACAGTTGTTTGCCGTCGGCTTGAAAGGTGCCTTTATTAGCATCAATGTTTTTCCCGACTTCCTCCAAGCGGTCGCGGGTGTCCATCATGATCTTTCTTGGGGACAGCTTTTTGCCGGTTTGGTTTGCAGGGCATTCGCTGGTACACCGTCCGCATTCTGTACAGGTATATGCGCTTAAAAGTTGTAACCAATTCAAATCTTGCACATCGCTAGCACCAAACTTGGCATGAATTTCTGTTTCTCCACCTTCATCGGGGACGGCAAAGGGGTCGATGTTGGGATCCATCATCATTTTTACTTCTTTGGTTACGGCTTCCAGATTATTAAAATAACCTTTGGGTTTTAACTTACCATAAAAGGTATTTGGAAAAGCCAACAAAATATGCAAATGTTTTGAAAAATACAGATAGTTCAAAAACACCAGAATGCCTAAAATATGAAACCACCACGCCGTGCTTTCAATAACATGCAGCGTGCTTTCTTGGAAACCAGAAAACCAAGGAGATACATATTGACTGATGATATTTCCTGAATTGTTGATTTGAAAATGAACATCGGTAGCGTTCATAACCAAAAACAAGGTCATCAAAATCATTTCGAAATATAAAATGTAATTGGCATCGTTTTTTGGCCAAGCGGTCATTTCCTTTTTCCAAAAGCGTTTTAGCTTAATGATGTTTCTTCTAATCCAAAATAGAATAACAGAAACAAATACCAAAACGGCCAATATTTCAAAAAGGTTTATTAAAATATAATAGGGTTTTCCTATGAATGAAAATATACGATGCGTGCCCAAAAGCCCATCAATAATGATTTCAAGCACTTCAATATTGATGATTATAAAACCTAAGTAAACGATAACGTGCAGTATGCCTGCAATGGGGCGACGTACCATTTTGCTTTGCCCAAATGCAATCATGGCCATGTTTTGCCAACGTTGTTTTTTATTATCGCTTACGTCCACATCCAAACCTAGTTTTATATTTCGGATGAGTTTTTTTATGTTTTTAGCAAAATAGCCAATCCCGATAATGAGCGCGATGGCAAAAAGTATGTTAGGCAAATAATTCATTTTTTAGCCAATTAGTTTTGGTCTTCTATTTCATTGCCTTCAGCATCGTACTGTTTTGCTTTTTTTCCGAATAATGAAAAATGCACGTAACGTTTTGGATTCAACTTCATGTCTTGAAGCAATTGTTCCAACTGCAAAGAAGCGCCTTCTAAATTATTGTACAGACCTTCATCTTTAAGAAGTTTCCCCATAGAGCCTTGTCCATTTTCCATATTGGCAATTATACCATTGAAATTTTGAAGTGTATTTTCCAAATCCTTGACAATCTTCCCTAAATCAGCTTCTGAAAGACTACCTGTTATTTCAGATAAATTTGCCAATGACTTGTCTGCATTTGCTATTACATTGCTTATTTTTTCTTGATTACCCTCTAGTATTTTATTTAAAGAATTGGATGTTTTTTCAAAAGAACTAATGGTGGCGTTTAAACCGGCTATACTAGCCCTTAAATCTGTTTTAGCTTTCTCATTAAAAACATCATTGACATTAATTAGCAAAGAATCTGCACTTACCATGGCAGCTTCTATTTTGCCCTGCAATGGTGTTAGCCTTTGGTTTACCAACTCGGTTAACCCAGCTTTTATAGAACCTTTAAGAAAATCGTTTTCTTTAGCTTTTTCAGCACCATCAAAAACCGGTATGATGGCAACGGCCTTTCCTCCAATAAGCCCTGTTTCATATAGTTCTGCGGTACTGTTCTTTGAAAACTCAAAATCATTATCAACAAGTAGGGTTATCAGTAGCTTTCCAGAACCATCTTCTTTAAATGAAATATCTTTTACTTTGCCCACTGTCTTGCCGCTAATAGTAACGGGTGTTGAGACTACCAATCCCTCAACGTTATCATATTCTGTATAAAAAGTTCGAGAAGTCTCAAGTAAATTTTCTCCTTTTAAATAATTAAACCCAAAAATAAATAGCAGAATTCCTAGTAATACTAATATGCCTGTTTTAGTTTCTTTTGATAGTTTCATCTATTGATTTTATTCGTTTTTATTTGGGGAAAATATATTTTTTACAAATTCGGCTTAAATAAATCTATTTTAAAACCGATGGTTTGTGTGCAACAAATTTAAACAAATTTAAAAAAGAAAGTCCTTAATTAGAGCGACTTTTTAACGCTTCATCCAAGGATATTTGTTTTCCTTCTTTAAAAGCTACAATAAAACTAGAAATGTACCCTTTGGCTTTTGCAGTTTTTTCTAAGGATTGGACATTATTATAATCTGAGGTGTTTCCATAATAATATTTATACAGATTGCCCTGTTTTTCGAGAGAAATGGCATCCAACCCTTTAAAGTTATAAGACTTTAAAGCTACTTTTTTTGAACTTGCAGCAATCTGTACTTTAAATTCAATGTCATCAAAAACCTGCTGAGTGGTTTGAGTTATCTGGTTGCTGTTTTCTACGGCTATTTCCTCACTTATTAAAACATGGTCGCCAATATTTTGACCGATGACTTTTTTATAATCTAAAATAGCGTCAACAATAGAGGCAGAAATCTCTAATTGCCCTTTTCCAGAATTCAAATAAGACCCTTCATGTTTATTGGTCACAAAGCCTGTTTCAATTAAAACGCTTGGCATAGCTGTTTGGTGTATTACCCACAAGCTGGCTTGTTTTACCCCTCTACTTTTTCTTTTAAGTTTATTTGAGAAATTTTCTTCAATTAGACTTGCCAACAAAATGCTTTGATCTGTATATTCCTCTGTCGCTAAAGACAAACTAAGCAAAGATTCAGGCGAATTAGGGTTAAAGCCTCCATAATGCTTTTCATAATCATCCTCTAAAAAAATAACAGCATTTTCTGCTTTGGCAACTTCAGAATTTCTGTTGGTGTTGCCAACATCCAAAACATAGGTTTCAGTTCCATATGCCTCTGTATGGTGGGCATTGCAGTGAATTGACACAAACAAATCTGCTTTTGCCTTATTCGCTATTTTAGGACGGTCTTTTAGTTCTATAAACACATCTGTTTTACGGGTATATATTACCTTGATATCTTTGTTTTTCTCAAGTATTTCGCCAACTTGCAAAACTATCTTTAAAGCAATATCCTTTTCTTTGTAGCCATATTTTGAAAACTTACCAGGGTCTTTCCCTCCATGTCCAGCATCCAGCACCACTACAAATTTTTCAGGCTGCTTTGGTACGTCATTGTTTGCAAATGAAGAAAACGTTAATACTAAAATAAAGGATACGAAAAGGGATACTTTGTGCGTTTGCATAGATGTTTAACGACTAATTTATATGATTTATTACCCAAATAAATTGAGTTTCAGTTTAATTCTAAATTTTTGGATGAATAGTAAATAATCCCAAAAAAATATATGTAATTTTGGCTTTTCAAAAACCGAGCCATACTTTTACAAAAATACACTTAAAAGCATTGCGTACAAACAACTTCCACTTACTTTTTGCATTAAGTTTTACAGTTTTTATAAACATGTATAGCTCAGCACAAGACACAAATAAAAGAAGTGTTACTATAGAGCCTGAAAAAAAAGAGACTGTCATTATTCAAAAAGACAGCTTGGTTACGCCCATTGAAGTTTCTGAAAAAAGCCAAGATTCTACATTAACAGATTCCATCACGCCAAAAAAGGAATTTTTAGAAAATATTGTAGAATACAAAGCCATTGATTATACGTCTTTTAACAAGAAGCTTCAAAAAATGTATCTTTACAACGAAGCGGATATAACCTATGGCGACATCAATATAAAAGCAGGAAGCATTGTTATTGACTACAGTAAAAATGAAGTTTCTGCCAAAGGGATTTTAGATTCTTTAGGTGAATATACCCAAGCACCCGTTTTTACCCAAGGCCAGCAAGTAGTGGAACCAGATTCTATCATTTTCAATACCGAAAGTAAAAAGGCGCTTATTTTTAATTCCGTTACCGAACAAGGCGAAGGCAAGGTTGTTGCCTCCATCACAAAAAAAGAAAACGACTCTGTTTACTTTATAAAAAACGCCAAATATACCACGGCAGAAAATCTTGATGATCCCGAATATTACATAAAACTTCGGAAAGCCAAAATTGTGCCCGGTAAAAAAATCGTTACCGGACTGGCCAATCTGTTTATTTATGATGTTCCCACGCCTATTGGCGTGCCATTTGCTTTTTTTCCGCAATCTGAAACACACACCTCTGGGGTTTTGCTGCCCAGTTTTGGAGAACAGAACGACCGTGGTTATTTTTTACAAAATGGTGGATATTATTTTGCCATTAACGAGCATGTGGATTTAGCTATTTTGGGCGATTACTACACCAATGGCAGTTATGGCCTGCGGGGCGAAAGTTCGTATGTAAAGCGTTATAAATTTAGGGGGAATGTCTCCTTTCGCTATGAAAACTTGATACGAAGTGAACGTGGTTTTCCTGATTACTCAAAATCCACTTTGTACAATATCAGATGGTCGCATAGTAAGGATGGCAAATCGAGCCCAAACTCAAGATTTTCTGCCTCGGTAAATTTAGGGAGTAGCAAATATTACCAAACCTCTATAAATCAAAGTAATAATGCCAACAGATTAAATAATACATTGGCATCTTCTGTATCCTACTCAAAAACATTTCAAAGTACACCAGAAGTCAATTTAAGCCTTACTGCCACGCATTCCCAAAATACCAATACCCAACAAATCAACATGACCTTGCCAACACTGCAAGCCAGTGTAGGCAGAATTTATCCTTTTGCGCCCAAAACAGGAAGCAAAAAAGGGATTATCCAAAACATCAACTTACAGTATAGTACGCGTGGCGAAAACCGTTTTCAAACAACAGATTCTTTATTCTTTAAAAAAGAAATGTTTGATGATGCCGAAATCGGGATGCAACACAGCATTCCATTAAGCACCAACTTTAAAGTATTTAAGTTTTTTAGCTTAAGTGCCAGTGCCAGTTATAATGAAGTTTGGACACTAAAAACCATTGAAAGGTATTATGATGACATAAACCAAGAAGTTGTTACCAAAGACATAAACGGTTTTGATGCTTTTAGAACTTATAATTTCAGTACCAGTTTAGGAACTACCGTTTACGGCACAAAAAGTTTTGAAAAAGAAGGCAAAGATCCAAAAATACAAGCGATCAGGCACGTGATACGTCCCTCTATAAGTTATAATATCAACCCCGCTTTTGATAAATATTATGATACCTACGAAGTGGTTAGTGCCGATGGTTTAACCACTAAAGATGTGGATTATACCCGATTTGAAGGTGGTGTATTTGGAACGCCTGGACAAAATTTTTCTAGCTCTATGGGCATAGCCGTTTCCAACAATCTTGAAGCTAAAGTAAGGGATAGGGATAGTACCGCTACCGAACCCAAAAAAGTAGTGCTGCTCAATAATTTGAATTTTTCAACCTCATATAATTTTGCTGGCGATTCCCTACAATGGAGCCCTGTAAGAATGAGTGGTGGCACTCAATTTTTCAACAATAAAATGAGCGTGAATTTTGGTGCTACCTTGGATCCTTATGCGCTGGACAATAACAATAGAAAAATCAACACATTCAATATTGATAATGGTGGCAGTTTATTTAGGCTTACCAGTGCCAATTTAACCACAAGCTATTCTTTTTCAAGTAAGGACAGTAAAAACAAAGATAAAGACCCACGTGAAGACAACACCGCTAGTGGCGGACGTGATGATGACATGTTTGGTGAGTCGCAAGATTTTTCAAGTGACAGATATGCCAATCAAGATGAAAAAGAGGAAGATGATGTACCGAGTGAATTTTACAACTATAAAATACCGTGGAATTTACGACTTGCCTATGCTGTAAATTACAATAATTCCAGACGCCAAAACGAGATTTCATCACATTCTTTAATGTTTTCTGGAGATATTGAATTATCTCCCAAATGGAGTTTTGGTGCGTCTTCTGGTTACGATTTCAAAAATAAAGGTTTTACCTATACGCAGTTTACTTTTGAACGCGATTTGTTAAGCTGGCGTATGAATTTCAGTTGGATTCCGTTTGGAACCTATCAATCATGGAATTTCTTTATTGGCATCAAATCCAGTCTTCTTAAAGATCTTAAATACGAAAAACGTTTGCAACCTGATAGGCAATTGTAAATCTTACAAATTAAGCTTAATAAGAATTGTTAAAATTTTAAAATATAAAAGTGCTTCATCCCATGAAAAAAATAATCACAACCCAAAAAGCCCCAGCTCCCATTGGTCCATACAATCAAGCCGTTTTAAGCGGAAATATGCTTTATACTTCTGGACAGATTGCTATTAATCCAGAAACAGGTGCGCTTATTTTGGAGACCATTCAAGATGAGACCCACCAAGTGATGCAAAATATAAAAAGCATTCTTGAAGCCGCAAATATGACTTTTGATAACGTTATAAAAACATCCATTTTTATTAGCGATATGAATGATTTTTCGGAAATCAATACCATTTACGGTAGCTATTTTAACGAGGCAACTGCCCCTGCGAGAGAGACCGTTCAAGTGGCCAGACTGCCAAAAGATGTGAATGTTGAGATTAGTGTGGTTGCCGCTTTATAGGCAAAACAGCATCTTCTGAAATGCCTTGTGGGGCATATTTTACCAATAGTGTTTTTAGTTTTTCAACTTCAATGGGTTTTGCCAAAAAGTCATCAATACCTACCAATTTTGCATTGGCTATATCTTCTTCAAAAGCACTTGCAGATACTGCTATAATGGGCACACTACTTTCAGCATATTTTTTGCTTTCTTTAATTAATTTTGTGGCTTCATATCCTGTCATTTCTGGCATATAGATGTCCATAAAAACCATATCAAAATCAAGCACATCAAAAAGCTTTACAGCCTCCAAACCATTTTTGGCAAATGTACAGTCTGCGCCTTGCTGTTCCAATAAAAACTTAATGACCTTTTGGTTCATTTGGTTATCTTCCGCAACAAGCACGCTAAACTTGTAATCAAATTTATTGAGCAAAAGATTTTTGGATTCTAGATCTTCAACTTTTAAATTTAAGGTCTTTTTTAATTGCAAGCTAAAATAGAAAATAGAGCCTTCGTTTTCCTTCGTTTCAATTTTCAGTTCGCCGCCCATTAATTTTACCAATTGATTGGCTATGCCCAGACCAATACCAGCACCTCTATAATGTTGGGTAGTAAAAGATTCGCCATAATTAAAAGCATCAAAAATTTTAAGCACTTCATCGTGGCGCATCCCAACGCCTGTATCTTTCACATAAAAAGTGACGATTTGATCATCATCGTGTTCTACGGTTTGGTCAACGGTAATTGAAATTTTACCATTATTTGTGAATTTTATTGCATTGTTGATTAAATTGATAAGAACTTGCTGGATACGGGTAATATCCCCTAGCAATAAAAACTTATAATCCTTATCGGGTAAAAACTTGAATTCAAATTGAAGTCCTTTATCCCATGCCTGATACTCAAAAACCTTAAAAAGTTTTGTTAGATCGGCTCGTAAATCCATGGCCGCCACATTTAAGGCAACTTCGCCTTTATCGACTTTAGAGTTATCTAAGATCATGTTTACCAGCTGCATCAAATGCTCAGAACTATATTCAGCAATTTCCAGTTGCACACGCTGGTCAATGTCCAATTCACTTTGTTTGAGCATATTGATCATACCCATTACCGCCGTTAACGGTGTACGTATTTCATGGCTCATATTTGCCAGATATACTGTTTTGTTCTCTGCATTTTTAACCGACTTTTCTAAAGTTTCTTCCAGTTCCTTTGTTTGGCTCTTGATTTTTAAGTTTAAAGATCTTAGGTCACGAATCAATTGATCTGCCAAAAAATTTATAAGTACAAAAACAGCAATCACTATCAAAATGATAAGCGATGCGTTTACATAATTATTCTTTAAAAATATATGTCCATCAACTTTATCTACATAATAATACCCAATAAAAAGAACAGCAATCATAAAAATTATAGTGCAAAAAGAAAGAATCAACCTTGTTTTAAAAGATTTTATAGACTGTTGTGGAGACATATTTACAATTGCGGTTGAACAAACATATTTATATTATATAACATAGCAAAACTATTGCAAACATTAAGTTGGCAGAATTCTATAT
>TARA_R110002049_G_scaffold28977_2_pt1 | contig 19982 bp, 25 predicted proteins | sample TARA_R110002049 | Tara Oceans TARA_R110002049 (sample SAMEA4396941) | marine metagenome | biome: Polar Biome; feature: [SRF] surface water layer (ENVO:00010504); material: water (ENVO:00002006), including particulate matter (ENVO:01000060) such as... | depth 5 m | reverse complement strand
TGCTTGTACTGGAGTTGATTCTTGTTGTACTGGTGCTTGTACTGGTGCTGGTGCCGGTGCTTGTACATAAACCTGTTGCAATTCGTTTTGTCCTGGGTTGCCATACTGTTGCGAAGGGATATAGCCAAATGATGGTGGTACTTGTCCATATTGGTTAGGATGAGGGATATATGTTGCCGTGGTTGATGTAGTATACATTTCATTATCTTCTTCGGCACCTCCACCGCCCATCACTAGATAAGCAATGGCAATGATTACAATCAACACGATGACCATCATAATAATCGCAGTGGGGCCAGTGAAGATATCAGCGATGAAATCAAGCGGACCTTCTGTTACAGCAGTTGCCTGTTGATCGACAGTATTACGCAGATCATTAATCATCGCAGTGTTAGATACAACATTCTGTACACAGTTGCGAATCATCTCTCCAAACTGTTCCAGAGACACATTACGAATCAAGTTATAATCACCTGCAATACTGATACCTTGAGTATTATTGATAGATGACGCGCAATTAACAAGAGTTTGTATAGTAATTTCTGTACTGATTCTAGTGCGTAAATTTGAGATTACTTGTGATTTGGATGCGCCAATTGCACCAACAAGGGCAACTCCTTCCGCTTCTGCAGCTTGTTCAACCGCGGTTGCTATAGCAGTGTCTAATTGTGCCTTCCTATTTGAGTCCTGTATACATTTCACATTTATCTTAAAACCTTGTTTCATCGTTACTCCATCTAGTACATTTCCACTCCCAGATACGTCTAAGGTTTGACGCTGCGTGACCATTGTAGAACAGTTCATCATATCTTGCGTGATCATGGTAGTCATAACGTCGGTGGCGATGTCAGCCACCGCTTTAGATTTAGACCCACCCATATTTATGTTTTAGTATTTATCTAACCGATAATGAATGTTTATATGGTTGGTATTTTTTCACTTATTATGATAAAAAATCAAACAGCTAAGTAAACTTGTGTGTTACTTACAATGTTCTTCGATTGCAGTTTTATTTTCAGCGAATTCCTTATTGCGAGATCTGACACAGTTAAGATTGTATGCTACCTTGCCAATTTCCTTGCGTACACCATCACAGTTCTTGTCTTTGGCGTTCTTCTCGTAGACTTTGAGCAAACTTTCATACTTCAAGTACATTGCGCGATCTGACTCAGGAAGGTCTTCCTTCTTCAACTTGCTGTACTTCTTTGCCGTCTTAATATACTTGTTGAATGCATCTTCGTAAGACATGCCAGATACCTTTTCGAACAATTTATGATCATCATCTACGTTCACCATGTAATTGTTAAATTTAGCATTAGGTGTTACACCTGCTGGTTTTTTCTCCTTCTTCAAAGCAGGTTTATCGCCACTTACGGCAACCTGTGTAGATTGAACAGGTACCATCTTAGTACGCTTAGATTCGACTTTTTGTTCCAATCCTTCGATCTTCTTGCTGATACCAGCTACTTCCTCTCCAAGCGCATCATGATAACTTTCCAACTTTTCAAGAAGTGCAAGTTTCTCCAAAATCTTGTCAAGCTTCTCACCAAGATTATCGTCACCACACACAGCAGCGTGAATCTCCTTAATCTGTTCTTTGTTGGCAGCCATCTTATAGAAGGATAGAGTAATTTGTTCAATTGAAGTATTTTACTGTACATCATTCAAAAATGGAACTTTTGACGGCGTGCTACCGCACACCTAAAGTTCGCAAAAGCGTTGTTGTTTCCTATGAGGCCGCAGGCGCTTATCGCCACGCATGGCCTTCGGCCATGGTGCCTCGGGATGTTGCCGTAATTGATCAATAGAAGCTGTAGCTCTTAAAGAAACTACTGTTAAGAACTGTCTCTTTTGAATTTAAAACAATTTTAGTACACGTACACTATAACGTAACAGTTATTAAATAACGACAGATATTACGTGACGATGGACTTCAAATACAAGTATATTACACACATTAGTGATTTACATATTTTCGGTCCTACTATCGAGAATATCTATCATGCGTTTAGTGTATTAATCAAAACTATTAAGAAAGATACTATTTTGGTAATTACTGGTGATATCTTTGAGTTTAAGACGCATGCATCTGATAACGACATTAAATGTTTTCGAACATTGTGTCAACAGATTTATGATGCTAAAGTACAGTGCGTGATGATTCCTGGTAACCATGACTATAATGATAATAAAGCTCTATGGATTGACGAAACACCTTCAACAACGCATCCTGACTTGGTCACCTTATTGTTGGATAGTAAATACAGTCCATATATTTCGTGTTATCCTGATTCGGGTGTTTACACTCATAATAACATTGATTTCTATGTCTTCTCTCCAATCGATAATAAGATCCCTGCTATTAAGCCTTCTAAAAACTTTAGAGTCGCTCTTATACATGAACCTGTATATGGAGCCGAATTCTATAATGGTATCAAGATTGACGACGCGCGGTTTCAGGTAAGCGATTTAAAGAAGTTTGATATTGCATGTTTGGGTGATATTCACAAGCCTCAATTCCTTGCACCCAATGTGGGATATAGTGGTTCATTCGTGCAGAAGAATCTTGGCGAAGATCTTAATCATGGCTACATTAAATGGGACTTGAAGAAGAAAGTGGGAAAGTTTACGGCTATTCCTCTTAAACAGTTTAAACTCAAACTACAGATCCAAAATGATCAGAAACCAGATTTACAATTGTCTGATAAACTGTTTATGGATGCGATGAAATACTTTGCAGTAGAATACAAAGATTGTTCTCCTGAATTTATTTGTGAGTTTGAACAGACGATTAAAGACACGGGTAATCAAATCGATATGATTAGATATAAGACGCAAAAGACGGACGTTAAAAATGTAGATCCTGCACAGATCTTTGAAGAGTTTGTGGAACAGTCATTCCCAACTAATAAAGACAATTTAATGGATTTACATAAAAAATACTTATGTGAAGATAATAGATGTTTTAATAAGTGGGGACTTAAATGGCTTAAATGGGAAAACTTGTTTACTTATGGTCGAGATAATTACATTGATTTTGAACAACTTGATAATCTTGCGTTTATCATTGGAAAGAACAAGATAGGTAAATCATTTATTATTGATATTTTAATTTGGCTTCTTTACAATGTGCAGCTCAGAGGTCAACAGAAATATATGTTAAACACTGAAACTAAAGATGTATACGGTTGGGGTGCTTGTTGCTTCAAAGTAGGTAAACATGAATATATTATCGAACGTGTTATTAACATCAAACGCAATTGTTTGATTAAGCTCACCAGAGATGGCGAAGTGATAACTGGAAAGGATGTACGCGAAACTTATAATATTATGCAGGAATTGATCGGAAATCATCATGATTTTACAACTATTAGTGTAGCTCTGCAAAATAGAGTGAGCTTTGTCGACCTAGTTCCTAGAGAACGAGCAAACTTTATCTGTAAATTCCTTGGTCTTGACATCCTATCAGCTATTGAGAAGAAAATTAAAGAAAAATTGCGTAAGTTAAAGACTACTTTAAAAGTAACTGCGTGCGCTGTAGTTGAGAAACCATCAGACACCTTATTGGAAGAAATCGAAGAAGATAAAAAAGAAGTAGAGAAATTGGGTTTTGATCGAAAAGAACTGTTAGACAGAAAAGAGGAACTGTTGAAACAGTGTCAAAATGTTAAAGCCTTGACTGACTCGGAGATGAAGCTGGTTAATAAGTATAAAGGACAGAAGGTGGAATTATCCGAAGAAAATTATCTACAGGTAGTAACAGACGCTCAATCAGCTACTACTAAACTAGAGAAGATTACTTGGGAATTAAAGAAAACTAAGAAAGAGCTGGATTTACATCAGAAAAACGTGCAACAATACTCTGGATATAGTAAGGTAGAAGTTACTGAAGAAATTCCTAATCTTGATAAATTGCGGCTTGAAATCACGAGTGTGGAAGTATTAGAAGGTGATTTTGATCTTACTACACTTATTCGAGAACGCGATGTATTATTGAAGGAAAATGTAGGTACGTCACTTTTCAAGGTGCCTTCTGATAGTAAAATCATCGCCTTAACTAGCACTAGAGAACATTGTAAAGAAAAAGTGAAGAAGTTAACTGATAAGATTGACGCTTTAAAACGTTATGTCGTACCAGTTAAGAACGTAACACGTAATCTAGAATTTTCTACATCATGTGATAAATGTGCACATAATAAGAAAACACTTGGTATTGAACAGTTGGAGATCAATCGTAAATGTGAGGAACGTATTAACAAGCTAGATATTTTAGTATCAAAGTGGAAAAGTATGTTAGTGCAGCTTGATGTAAATGAGAAATTACTGCATAACGATAAGGTGAATAAACTATTGGATTGTGAGAAGAAGATTCAGTATGTTCAGAATAAGGTAAAACTAGACGAATTAGCTAAATGGGAAGGTATTGAGAAACAGCTTAAATTTAACACAATGTGTGATGTTATTGATAAACTGCAGGCTAAAGTAACTGATTTACAAGGGAAAGAAACAGTTGTTGAAAGAGGTTTAGTTGAATCGACTGAAAAGATTCGCATTCATGATGTTCTGACGAGATGGACTCTACTTAACAAAAATAAAAAACTTATGAAGGAAATAAACGAAGTAAAAACTCTGATTGATTCACTAGAAGACAAACTAAAAACTTTAACCAGGAATGTAACTGATAAAACTGTCAAGTACAAAACTGAGTCAGCTGCATTTGAAGTATTCCAAGAAAACGACAAACTAGCGCAGACACGACGAAAAAGGTATGAACTTTTGCGAATGTACGCGTGCTGTCTCGATCAGAAGAAGGGAGTTCCCGCAAAAATTCTAAAGATTATTCGAGGTAAACTTGTTGATGAATGTAATGAGTTTCTTGACAAAGTGACAGATTTCAACATTACTATGGAGTTTACTGACAATGGATATGAAATTTCTACCACTGGTCGTAATAAACCTATTCCTGCATCTATGGCGTCGGGTTTTCAGAAGTTCATCATTGATCTTAGTATTAGAGTAGCTGTAAGTAAAGTGTGTAATATTCCATTGCCAAACATTTTGATTGTCGATGAAGGATTTGGGTGTTCTGATATGGAGAATCTAACTGTATTACGAGACACACTGCCTAATCTTGCACAATGTTATGACTTTGTTCTTATTATTAGTCATGTGGAAACCTTAAAGTCAACTGCCAAGCACTCTATCGTAGTAGATGTTGATAGAAAGATTAGTACAGTAAAGTATGGAGATATCACCTATTCAACGACGCTTATTGAGAAAAAAGAAAAAGTTGAGAAAAGCGGTAAAGAACTGTCTAAAGCAGTAGAAGTGCTTGATGATAACATTGTTATGTTGGAAAATACTTGGACATGTAAAGTATGTCGAAAATCATACAAACATCGTAAGAATGCTATTAAGAAGCATCTAGAAAGTAATTCGCATCGAGGCCTTTTGACGGCTTTCTCGCTCCGCTCAAAAACCTAAAGGCCACAAAAGAAGAGGTCTTTTGCCTAAATAAAGCTCTTAGAAACAAGCCTTATTTTTGCGGCCCTGTTTCTTAACAGGACGTTACTATAGCATAATCACTTTTTTGAGTCTTCCATTCTAGTTTCTTTTCTAGTTTTTCCTTAATATGATGAATGACACGTTTCAATAAAAGTTTAAAGATGCGATGATGGGGAATTGTAACATCAATAACGTGATCAACTATTTTGAGAGTATTGGGAACTACCATACACACATCACCTTTGATACGATGCGATTCACTTTTAACAGTATGATTGATTAAGTAGAAGAATTCTTCAGCTGTCATTTTCTTGATAGCATTCACCGTATCTGTAATTTCATTCTTTGTACAACCAGTGGAATCTAGCTCAACTCTAGCAAGATCTCGATCAATAAGAATAGATTCCGATGTATTGTCGATAAACATACCCCAGAAATGATATTTAGGAAGCTCTTCTTTAAAATCAGTATCAATGTTTGTATCAAGATTCACGATGCTTTGCGCCATTTCAGGAGGAATATCATCTTCTACTTCTTCATCTTCTTCTACTACTTCTTTAAGTCCTTCATCACATATTGGCTTCTCCTCAGAATCTTCTTTTGTTTTTACTTCTTCAGGTTTTGGTGAGTTCTTTTCTTCCAACTCAACATCTGCCGTTAGCGCTGGAGTAGAATAGTAACTGCCCATCTTTGTTTATATATGGATAAAAAATGGCGTTTTTAGCGCAAACTATTTAGCTCTCTTTGTCAATCCTGTGTCTTCTAAATTGAATAATTGTATAGCTAAAGATATAAACTTTATTTTTATATCTTCCGGCATTACTGATGAATCTACAATAGTATTAAGAGAGTTATCAATTATTTCATAATATCTTTCAATCTGTTCAGTTGGAGGATAATGATATGATACATCTATACATTTCAAATCGTCTTCCGTACTTAACTTTATTATTAAATAAGAAGATGTTCTATCAATCCAACGGGCTTGAAACCTGATATGATGATCTAAATGTTTAATAATGATTTGTTGTATATTACGGCACATTCCATATCTATGCAAAACATCGCCATATTTATGCACTAGTTCTTTTATTTCATCAGCAATAACAGTATTAACAAGATACTTCATTTCTACTACTTTATTAAATACACGTTTCAAAAAATGACTATTTAGCTCTCTTCGTCAATCCCGTATCTTCTGGATCAAATAAGTTATAAACCGCAGTGCGAAATCGGCGTTGTTCTTCTTCCGTTGCGTTCTTGGGTATCTCGTTGAAGGTAACTCCTTCAACATCCTTTCTGTAAATTTCTGTATTCACTTCCCATTGCGCGCAATCATCTGGCTTGGCGACTGGATATTTATTACACGAAAAACCATGTATTACCAAAAGTTCAGGACGTTTGCTATATTTTATAAATATACTTTTTTTCGTCACTTTGTTTGTTAGTTGAAGCATTTCGTAATACTCATACCCACCATTATCAATTTTTGAATAAGTTTTTATATATTGGATGATCGTACTACGGTGTTCCCGGTTTGCTTGCTGCATTTTGAATAGTGAGTATTATACCGTACATGATTCAAAAAAATGTTTAGGCTGCTCTCTTTGTTAAACCAGTATCTTCTGGCTCAAACAAGTGTTGCGCTGCATATATGAATTTTTCTTTGACCTTTGTTGGAATTTGCTTAGTGTCAGGAATACTACCCATCGTAAGATATGACATTGTTTCATAATAAGATGGTAAATCACATTCGGTGATTTCCTCTATATCCTTACCGGCCCAGTGCCAAGATGTTAATTCCAAGGATTCTGGACATCCCCAACACGATGAAGTATAATGGAATGTGATGCATGGTTCTTCGACTTCGGGATGAATAGGGTACAATTTTAGTTCAAATTCATCAAAATAATGTGACGCTTCAGGTTCTATATATCGCCCGTATATTGTCACAAATTTACGAACTGTATCGTAATGACGCTGGTTGATGATGCTTGATGCCACCATCACACACTTACACACTTAACTCTTACAGAGTTAATACTTAAAAAATTACCACGCAAAAAAGATTAGAATGCTCTCTTCGTTAGCCCAGTGTCTACTGGATCGAACAAATTAACAAGAGACGAAATCAGTATAGATTGATCTTCGTCTGATATTTGATCTGTGTATTCTGAGCTAACTGAAACGTAGCTAGCTTCCATGATCAATTCTGCTATTTCTCTTTTAACACGCGGTTGGTATGATGTGATATGAAAAGATTCAAGATGTGGCCTGTATATCCATATCCCCTCTGTTACAAAGGTGCTAGATGAGAGTGCGACATCAACGTTAAATTTTCCACATTTTATTGTTATTTTATGGATGTGCATATGTCCTTCTGGGAGACTAAATAATATACTTCTAATCTTGTTATAATTTTTACGATTAAGCTCATAATAATCCATTGTTTAATTGTTTAGTTAATCTATATTTATACATGATTCAAAAAGGAACTTTTGGCGGCCAACACGCGCTAGCGCATTTCTTGTTTTTGCGAACTTTAGGTCCTTAACTCAATGTACATTGAGTTAATTAGCGCAGCACCGGCGTCAAAAGACCCCCTATCTTTAGATAGTTACTTTTGAATCATATACAGGAAAATAAGAGCTATGATGTCGATTTACGTAACAATCGCCGTTGGAGTGTTTAGTGTATTTCTCTGGGAGTATATTCAGATAGATACTGATAGTAATGTAAAACCTTCATTCGTCCTTAATTTACTTGCTGATTGGGCTATTTACTTATTTAAGCAATGTGGTGTATTTGCTGCATGGATTAGCAGCTACTTAACTTATATCAAGTTTGAAAAAATCAAACGGTCTATCGTAAATATTATTCTACCATTGTGGCATTTGGTAACTAGCTTCACATGGTTCGTAAAGGGTTATGTAGATACTGCTCTATCGTATGGATTCCATGTAACACTAGTTGGATCCATTCTAATCATTTTAATTGTACTATTCTTAGTATGTTACTACTTCAACATCCCAATGTGGCCTGCTAGCGTGGATACAGATGTTCTTAAGGTTATTGGCGTGTTAATTGTAACAGTAATGTGTGTCCTTTCAATTGCTGTTCTGGGTTTTCCTGCATAGTGGTTTAAGATTTTAATTTTTTGCTTTTTAAAAAGAGTAAAACTAGGACTCTCTTTGTTAACTAAGTGTTAGACATAATGGCAATTTTTGAAGCGTAATGAGGCTGTTATCTACTGTACCTTAGTAAAGATAAGATTCAAATTACACTTTTAAGATGTCAATCAAAATTGTCCCAAAACCACTTTCATCCGTGAGCCAAGACGCTCTCGACCTTACGAAATTGTTAGCTGCGATTCCAGATGATGAACAGTCCAGTGTGATCATCAATACATTGTACAGTCTGGCGAATACTCAACGAAACCGTCAGTCACAACAATACCGCGATTATTTGATGAATTGTTGCGAAATGGTAGAAGCGTGCGATGAGCAGGGGAAGTTGAACTGGCATGTGATGAAGGACAATCTCATCAGAGAACTGAATGATGTGTACACTGCGTGCGGACTCTCACTGTATACTATTGCAGAATGCAGAATGAGTCTGTTCTTCGTTGTGTTGGCCGAGTTTGCTGAACGAAGAAATGGAGGGAAGACAATCTGCGAAGATTACAAGAAGCTTCAGAAACACTATTCACTGGATCTGAAGTACGTAATCACACTAATGGTGTATCATGAGTTCATCATTGATCGCATTGAAGCGGTTCGATCCATTTACAAGTTCTTCGATGATCACAGATGTTCATGTTGTCAGTTTGTTCGAATGTACCCTGATCGCTACGAAAAAACCGACAAACTCGCTCATCTCATGGATAGCATTCTTGTTGCAATCGAACGATTGAATGCGTTGAAAAACAGATGTGACGATGAAATGATGCGCCATGATTACTCTATTGAAATAAGCGTGCTCAAGACTCGCTTGTTGGAGTTGTTGTAATTGTCCTTTTTGGTGCAAAAACAAATGTATTCTCTTTTTTGAATGTTCTTTTTAAAATTGTATAATACCCAGGTTATAGAAGAACATAATGGATGAACCAGAGAAAAATTCATGTAAGACTTATATCTCTCTGAGATATGAAAGGGTGAAAAGATGTTATTATAACAAAGAGTCTTATTATAAAGACTTGGCTGAAAAAAAGCTTAACATGTGTCATATTACGAAAGAAAAATGGTACAAGTATGGAAAACTGCATCGTAAAGATGCCCCTGCCTGGTGTTTGTATCATTTGGATGGAACATTACTTGAAGAAAGATGGTTTCGCAACGGCCGTATATATCATAAATATGGTCCTTGGTGTCGTAAATGGAATGGAAAAGGTAAATTAATAGAAGAATGGTTTAGTTACCAACAATATCGTAAATGGAATAAACACGGTCTTCTTATAGAAGAATCTACATCAGATGAACATCTTCGTAAATGGGCTGAAAATGGTCAGCTTTTAGAAGATACATATGGCATTAATGGCACATCTCATAAGTGGAATAAAAATGGTAAACTTCTCCAAGAGCGTAAGCCAATTCTATCCGCGGAGGGAGAAAGTATTATGAGAGCGCGCGAATGGAATGTTAATGGCCAGTTGATGAAAGAATCATATCGCGTCTCCAACTATAAGAGACATCGCGAAGATGGACCTGCTGTAAGAGAGTGGAATCGTTTAGGTATTCTTATTCTAGAAAAATGGTATATACATGATAAGGCACATCGTGAAGATGGACCTGCTGATAGTATATGGAATGATAGAGGAAAACTTATTCAAGAAACGTGGTATTTTAATGGTGATCTACATCGCGAAGATGGACCTGCTTATATTAGATATCGTAGTGGATTTATGACGAACGGTTCATATTATTATCATGGTGAGAAATATGAGCCGTTGACAAAGCGTGCTATTTAAGATGTTCTTTTCTGAATAACGATTCAATTTGAACTCATTTATATCTTCAAATAAAGATGCGTTCTTTTCTGACAAACTTGTATCGTTCTATAACTAGACGTATTGGACCGTATAATAATGATATGATAATTCATAAAATACAAAATGAATTGACGAAAAACCAATCACAAAGCTTGCATACTTTGTTAAAAGAAGATGCTGTTAGACAACAACGTATTAGAGAATGTACACTACCAAACACTTATGGAGTTGAAAACATTATAGTGTTCCATGGTAGATGTTATTATATTTCCAAAAATGATGACGAATGTATTGAAGGAGAATGCATTACTAAAAAAGACTGATTGGCAATTTTTTAAGCATCTATGAGTTAGTATCTTTTACATAGAGTTATCGTATTTACATAGAGTTATCAGATACAAAACAATAGAAACCATGGTTCTTGAGAGTCACATTGAAATTGAGATGCAAGACATCAGTCTGGATGATGGCTAATCATCCAGTGGCGAGCCATCATCCAGTGGTGAGTCATCATCTGAAGATGCACCTTCAGTTACGAACCGCTCTTCAAGCGACGGTGTAAGTTCATCATCTTCAGATGATGACTCATCTGAAGATGACTCTCCGAAGAGTCATGTATCAGTGAGTCATGTACCTGCTGCAACACCTGTCAAGTCCATTGAACATCGCGTTGTAGACATGCCAAAGAAAGACGACGACGATGAATGTTGTGAATGCGGCCTGTGTTGTGATACGTGTATGCATGGCTGTGGATCGTGCACTAAGGCAACGTGCACGTGTTGTGGATGGACTAGTATCTACGTTGGGTTTGGCCTTTGGACGATTCTTGTTGGAGTACTGATCCTTGTCCTTGCAACCGCAACTGTTGGCCTTGCTATGACTGGTATTGGTTTTCTATTGGCAGTACTTGTCGGTGCAGCTATTGCTGGACTTGCTCTTGTATGGTGGAAATGTGGAAAGAAGTTGTGCAAGCGCGATGATTACTGAACAATTTGACTGGTTATTTTTTAAGTAGTTATGAGCTAGTACCTATATATTCATGTATCATGAATATCATTGATGTTGATCAGAGAGTGTTGGAGGAATTGCGTGCAATGATCACATTACCTAGATATAAAACAGTGCTTTCATACAATGCTCATTTCACACCAATTCGTAATGATCGCATCTTCGTCCAACCTGAAAGTCTTGCCCTATGTGGAAAAATACATGGGTTTGATTTAGATAGAATCAATCTAGCCAAACCAAAAACTCTAGACGAGGTGCACTTTTTGCATATTTACATTGAGTCTCTAGAGCCATATATTCATCTTTCTGTTGAATATGATTATCAAAAACATTATTATACATGTTTCCCACCTGAGGAATTCAGAAAGGTTTTAGATCTTCTCAAACGTTTATATCCATTACCAATGCCAATGACAAAGAGTGCATCAAGACGTTGATTGGTTATTTTTTAAGCATCTATGAGTTAATACCTTTATATTCACAATGAGTGTTATCGGTGTGGATCAAGATGTGCTGGAGGAATTGCGCGCAATGATCAAACGTTCTGAATATGACACTGGTTTTTCATACACTGTTTATTTTAAACATGGTCGTTCTAAACACATTCGTGTCAGAGCTAGCAGTTTCGAGTTGCGCGCCATGAGCTCAGATATTATCAATCTAACGGATCCAAAAACGTTAGATGAAGTGCGCGTTTTACACGATAGTATCGCAAAAATAGAGAGTTATAATGAGAGTTATAATGATTATGTAAGTGGCTTTCGAATTAGCGGGAGACATATTTTCCCAGTTGAAGAAATTGGGAAGGTTTTAGATCTTCTCAAACGTTTATATTCATTACCAATGACAAAGAGTGCATCTAGACGTTGATTGGTTATTTTTTAAATATATACAGCATTAAGTAAGATAACGATGTGGATCAAGCTCGGAGGTCTCTATCTTGCAACCACAGTACCAATTGGTGGAGTGTGGTACAGTTGTGATCGAATGTCCGCATATGAACGTAAATGTAAAAAAGAGAACAAAATACCACACGTTGGGCAATACTTGAAATTTGGCGTTATTGGAGGAGTAATAGGTTGTGTTTTAGCCCCTATTGTATTACCTTTTAATGCAATATGGTATACGCTCGATATTATCGACGATGTTCTTGATGCAGACTAACGATAACTAGAACGATAACAACGTAGATCCCATTCCATCTTTGATTTTTTTGATGAATAACAACCGTTACATGTTTTAGCTTGCAATGAATTCGTCCCTGCCGTCATAGTGATTTGTTGAGTTGCTTCGTTCGTACACCCGCCATTCTCACACTTATTGTATGATTGATATGTTTGGGGCGTGGGGTTGTACGTTGGACGAGAAGGAACGTAGACTGGCATAGGCTTTTCTGGTAGTGGCTGATAGTATACAGGCTTGGTGTTTGGATAACCACATTCCCATGGTACACGTTCCTCGTTCATTATACGAATTCTGGCATCGTGATACATATGTGATTTTTTCCAATGAGTTACATCCCATATTTTAACTATGAGTTTATCACAAACTAATCTAATAGATGATGCAATAACGCCCATCTTGCTTAATTCCACACTATTCACTTTGTATATACTTAAAAAATAACCACTTACTTGGCTCTTTTCGTCAAGCCCGTATCATACGGATCAAATAAGTGTTGTAAAGCATAAAGTAAAATTGAGCGAGTTTTATCTCCTATTGCTATATAATCAGATTCCAAAACAAGGTTTATTTTTTCACATGATTGAGCATAATTCATCACTTCATTAACTTGTTCAAGTGTGCGTTTTTTATCTCCAGATGGATCAATGTTGTATAGTTTTTCCCATGCCCATGTACTTAAGATTAATTTAAATATCGGTTCCTTCCAAGGCCGTTGATCTCTTTTGTAGGAAATAAATACACCAATACTAGATTTACCACTCATATATATTGTAGTTTTACATTTATATCGTTTTTCAAATAAAAGATTCGTCATAATTGATACAATCGTATCATAATGCGCTTTATTTACTGGAAATTTATCCATTTTGTATCTTTGACAAAGATCGTTACTAAGAGTTGTAGTATTAGGCTAATACTACTTCAAAAATAGATAAGTTCTATTTTTGAAGTACTATTAGCCTAATACTACAACTCTTAGTAACGATCCAAGATGGATTGTATTGACGAAAAACAACTTTATATCATTCATCAATTGCATAAACATGCGAAGAAAAAACAAGATGAATGTTTATACTTTAAAATTGATGACCATGGGATATTTACTTTAGTTTGGAAACCTCGATACAGTTTCAAACAGTTGTTCGAACGCATGAATATGTCTGTTATTAAAAAAGACTTGTATGTTACGTATGGGTATCCATCGCTACGTATACAAGGCCATGACACATTGTATGATTTGCAAGATGTCAATTCCCCAATCCGCGAATATTATTATGTATTTATGAAAAACCTTGAACCTTTGCACATTAAATGGAGAAGAGAAAAGTACACGTGTAATGCATTTTGGGCACTAAAACGTTTGTATACTGACACTGTTTTACCAAACGAAGAACATGTCACGACTATAAAATCAATCAATGATTCAGTTGCATTGCTACACGACAATATCATGTTAAGTGTTTATATCAACAGTTGTGGCGTGTGGATGGAATGGGAAGATAAAGAATATCGTAGAGAAACTCATCTACATTTTGAAATGTTGGTCGGAATCTACAAATATAATGACGCAGTGCCAGCATTTGTAGCAGAACGATATAACTGGTATATAAATCGTTATACAACTGATCATATTCGCATTCGTTACTGGGGTAAAGAAAGACTCGATGATACAAAAGCGTTTAAAGAAAAGTTGTTGTATGCGTTGCAACACTTGTATGATGCAGATATAATGGTAAAAAGCGCATTTAAAAAATAACTGAGTACTTTGCTTTTTTTCGATCTCATTTTCGATCTTATTTTATCCCTTTCGTTAAAGGGTAATGTTTTTTGATACAATATATTATTCCTAGTATACAAAGATCATCTGCGTTTTCAGCAAGAAAGTTTCCATTCAAACATTGTCTACAATCATAATTTTCCTTATCTTTTTCTAGCGCGATACAACGATAACATAAATAAAATGTTTTACTGTAACGCATTTGTATTGGAGGAGATGTACTCATGATCCAAGTTTTTGTAACAACATGAACATCACATACTTGTTCTAAACATTTATAGCATTCGCGTAGAATTGGATAACATCTAGATCGTTTATCATATGGATGCCACAAACCTTCACACTGACAAAGGGTATCCATCTTACAAGTAACGGTATTTTATTTTGAATTATAATATGAAGTATACTTCAAAAGTAACGCCATTACTCGACACTAGTTAAGTAAGATGGAGGAACGAACGATTAGAATTAATGTAAAGGTTTATGCGAGGCTGATACGTGTAATTCCAAAAGAATTACGGGATTTAGGCGAAAGTGTACATGTATTACTTACAGAAGGAATCGATGATGAAATAAGTGTTAGGTATACATTAAAAGTTAAACATACTCATATAATGTTGATAAGACATGAAAATCACAATGGTACCAAATTTATACGTACAAAATATCATCTTTGGCCTTTGATCTATTTGTCCGAATTTAACAAAATTCGAAAGCATCTTCGAATTATAGAAAATTATGGGCATTGTGGAGAAAAAAGTAAACATCAATGGCCAAGTGATTGGTACGTACCAATCACACTAAAAATGTATGAAAAAATGATTGAGTTGCTAAACCAGGTGTATGATGTACCTATAACAAAGGGTGCAATTTAAAATTTTTTAAAAAAGGTAAATCCTTTACACCAACACAAGATTGGACGACTTTGCGATCAACGGATCAGTCACCTTGCGAAGTTCTGCGATCAACTTTGGGGCGGTCACTACACGGTCTTTGGCAGACCAAGGATGTTTGGGATGTTCAGCGGTTCCGCGCATGTTTGGCAATTGGCCGAGCAAATGACTCAACAAACCCAAACATCCTTCACCAAGAGGGTACGTTTCTGGTGCACCCAAAGCACGAACGTGACCATGTGGAAAGTTTGGTTCTCCTTCAGTTCCAATGTAGGTGATTCCATCCTTGTAATCCATTGAATTGTTTCCAGCAACATCAAACTGAACGCTCACAACGCCAGGCAGGGCTGTGTAAGCCTTTGCCATCAATGACAGTACTGTCGTGATCGCGTCGAACTCAACAGGGCGCCACACTCGTTGGTTGAAAGTCTTACGCATGTCATCATGTTCAACTCGTACCAAGCAGCGATACCAGCGAGAATCAGTTGGATTCAAGTACACAACAACACGTACTTCTTCATCCGTTTCCGAGTCAATGTACTTCACAATCAGAATCACATTCCAGTCCTCATGTGTGTGCGGAATCATGAACCATTTGTCTTCTTTGTAGAGAGACGGAGGGTAGTAAACTACTTCAGAGGGAATGATTGAATTGGACATCTTTTTTGTTGAATTGGATATATTCAGCGATAGGGAGTATTATCTTGTATGCACTTAAAAAATTGCCATCGGTTGTATATGGCAATTTTTGAAACATTAACTCTTATAGAGTTAAGGGGTATTATTACGGTACAATGACCTGGATTAAATTGTCTAACGTCTTGTTCCTAACTCAAGGCGTTGTGCTTTCATCTTTTGGGTTAGGAATGGCAGCAGGTGGGCTTTTTGGATGTGGTCTAGGCATAGGCGGAGGTTGTCGTGCGGTATATCAACTTTGTAAGGAGAATAGAAGCGACAACGTGATGACAAATATGGGTAATATCGGTATGTACTCTATTCTATGTATTCCCATAGCTACGATACCTTGCGCTGCAATTGGCGCCGTAGTTGGTATGACATATCCATTATCAATTCCATTGGCAATTCATCTATCTAAAGCTGAAAAGAAAACTGAAACTGAATGATTTTTTGTGGCATTTTTTGAAGTATCACTATTGTAATAACTCTATTCTTCTTATACTATCATAATGTTGTGGACAATCAAACATGTGTTGAGAACCAATGCACCGAAAATTCTCTTTCGGACAAAAGTGGTTGGAATGGCATCTTTTGGTTTTGGAATGATAGGTGGTGGAATTTTAGGAGGTAGCCTAGGATTCGCTTCTGGTTGCTATGTTACGTATAAATGTTATGAAGAGAATAAAAATGATAACATGTTTGAAAACATGGTTAATCTCACGTATATATCTATCTTATTTATTCCTGCCCCCACATTAGTTGGTGCTACAGTGGGAACCGTTGCTGGTTTGACATATCCATTATCAATTCCATTGTTAATTTATTTAAATAGAGCTGAGAAGGAAACTAAAGAGCAACTTAAAATAAGCTACCGTGAACAGAGCGGAGATGACTGCAACATTCACTAGATTTTTCAAATGACGCTCCACAAACGTAGCACCAATGCGCTCCACAAACGCATTTGATGTGATTACAACCGGAAACCTTGCTGATAGAATGATTACATTTTACGCATGTTTTGGCGGAATCCATTAGTTTTTTAGCTTTCTTCGTAACACATTCATCACATCTATAGTTTGTGATAGCAGGCATCTCTTCAGAACATTTCTTCTCCATGAAAGCTTCAACCTTATAACACTTCTCACACCAAGCGTAATATGACTCATCGTCAAAAGAGCAGAATGACATTTGGCGGACAACTGATTTATTATAGACTTTATTAAACATGCGATATGTAGCTGTTCGCTTACACATAGGACATTTAAAGTTTGTAGGTAAAACACAATGTCCAACTTTGTTCATATTCATCCATTTAGCCATACATGGACGACAAATATGTGCCTGACAACTGTCACAATTTTGCGCGTCTGTCGACATCATAATTTCGCAACACATTAAGCAGGTTCTAGGAATCCACAAAGATACCGACCCGTCTGAATATGAAATACACATTCCACTTTTTGTTTGTATCATATTCATGACGACTTTACCAGAACGCCTTGTTAATTTGCCATCGATTGAATGAATTTTATCACACCCTGCGTTCAAACATTTATTAACTGTTGCCGAGGACCAGTAAAGGATAGTTGGGGAACCGTGCTGTATGGCATATACATTATTATCTTTAACGAATAAGGATTTGATACAGACGTTTGTTATCATTGTTACACAATATAAATCAATTGCGTGAAGATTTCGTATTTTTATAAGATTACCAATCGCACAATACAACATATTCTCAACTATAACGAGGCCATTAATACGATACGATTCCGATACGTTAAAAGCTGCTTCATTTGTTTTTACATCCCATTTAACGATCAAACCTTGATTATCCACTGAATACAAATGTTTATGCGTTGATGCACCTGTTTTAAATTGATACACAAATATGTGACTTATGATATATGGGCTGTGCATTGTATGAAGCAAACGAAAGTTGTTTTGTTTCTTGTAATAACAATACAGAACATTTCCATTAGCATCACCTGCGTATATCTTATGATTAGACCCATACAAAGCATACAATGGCACAGTATGATGTAATGTTTTAATACACGCATTTGTTTTTAAATCCCAAATCTTAACCGTTTTATCCCATGAACATGAAAATAAATGATCATCATGAATGATCAGTTTCATGATGGGTGCTTCGTGAGATTGTAACTTTGTTACTGGACTAGCCGTTGTTTTATTCCATTTTGTAATAGATAAACCAAGACAACAAGTATAAAGATCATCATTATGTTCTATGGCATCCACGAGATGAGCAGTATGTCCCTTTGGAAAATTAATGTCGTCAAAGCACCACATGGCTATAAACTGGGTAAGTAGTGTTTAAATAGTATGTACTTCAAAAAGAACTTTTGACGCCCATTACCCTACGGGTAAAAGACTAAAGTTCGCAAAAAACTAAGAAAGTGCCTTTTTAGTCAATACTGGCTCATACTTCTCACCATGATGATACCAGTCTGAAATTCGTAATATGCCAGATAAGTCCCACACTTTGTGAGCTGGATTACCATCGCGATGTAGTTCGCCATTAATACGCCATTCCTTTGTTTTACCTTTAAAATAATCAACACTTGCAGGTTTGTCACCTTCGCGATGTAACTTACCATTGATACACCATAATTTCCGTATAATGTTACCTTGCTCGTTCCATTGTTGTATCGCGGGGCCATCTAACCTATGTGCTTCATTATTAACTTTCCATCTTTCTTCAATTAATACACCATTTTTCCATAACTGCCAAGCTGGTCCACCAACTCTATTAAAATATTCCGTTGGCCACTTTCCTTTTTCATCAGGTGTTTCCCATCGTTTTTCCTTAAACCGTCCACATTCATCCCATCTCTTTGTAGTAGGTTTATCACCTCTAATGGTACGCCAACTCACATGCTCTTTCATACCGTTATTGTACCATGTGCGAAGAAGTAGGCATGTATTAGGTTGGCCGAGTTTTCGCCATTCAGTTCTAACTAACACATGTTTCATGGTATAATGTTTTTTCGCTGGTCCTTTTTCGCGATGTGATGTACCGTGATAATACCACTCCTTTTTCATCACAATGTTACCAGGTTCATTATAATACTCTATGTAAGCAGGTTTGTCACCTTCTCGATGATAACGTCCTTTTTCATCAAACCAACTGATGGTTCTGAGGTTTCCACCAATACTATAGTAAATAGTCTTAGGAGGTGATGTATCTACCATTGTGCTATATAGATGCTATGTAGATGCTATACACTTCAAAAGTGGCCTTTTGTTGGCTTTTCCGCTACGCTAATTAACTCAACGTACGTTGAGTTAAGGACCCAAAGACCGTAAAAAATCATAGTGTAACTATAGTTAATCTTTTTTAGCTGGCTTAGTCAAATTTCCTAAGTACACATTTTCTAAGAATGTGTACACTTTATCCGGGATGTGATCTCGCTTGCCGGGGTTGCCACCGCGAGCTGGCCATGTACGGTCGTTATGAAAGAATGGTTTATTGTGTGCAATACATCTATGACAAACACGGGGATAATACCCGCCATATTCTGAATGAATGTCGCAAACAACTTTTTGGCAACTCGTACATTTGTAGCGATAATATTTGTAACAACCAGTTCTTCTCTGCCATCCATCATCATAGTACGTGGTGGGCATGTCCTGAAGCGAGCATGTATCGTCTGCCATTGTGTACTTACTTTGCAATCTCTCAATGAAGTATTACTCCAGTAATACTTCAAAAATTATCTTTTCTATTTGAACTCATTTTTAAGTTCAAATAGAAAAGATAATTACTGAGATGTGATTCGACGTTGTATGCCTTGTCTGTTTTCTAGCAATATGTCGGTTGCAGTTAAGAGCAAATACATACTGAAAAGATACGATGGTGCATGGTAAACATGGTATGGAATGTATGCGATGAAGACGATTTTATCACGCATGTTTGAAAGGAAAC
>TARA_R110002049_G_scaffold15981_2_pt1 | contig 19999 bp, 11 predicted proteins | sample TARA_R110002049 | Tara Oceans TARA_R110002049 (sample SAMEA4396941) | marine metagenome | biome: Polar Biome; feature: [SRF] surface water layer (ENVO:00010504); material: water (ENVO:00002006), including particulate matter (ENVO:01000060) such as... | depth 5 m | reverse complement strand
TGGACGCATCCAGTACCGTAGACAAAAAACCGCCCGATATTACGACATTAAATTGACTCCACAGTTATCATCGATTATGGATTGCTATTTGATGGGCAAGGACAAAACCGACTATATTTTTCCCATTGTAAAGCGCAAAGAAATGCAAGATCAGTTTAAGGACATCCAATGGGAAAGAAAGCGATATAACAAACGATTAAAAGAGATTGCCACGCTTTGTGAAATTGAAGAGCATTTGACAAGTTATGTAAGCCGTCATTCTATGGCAACGAATCTTATACTAAATGATGTTCCCATAAATGCGCTGAGCAAAATGCTCGGGCACAGCGATATTAGTACTACTGAAATATATATTAAAAATCTCCCAACGCATATAATGGATGGATACCAGGAAAGATTGGAAATTTAATTTTTACATTAAGTATTTAATGTAATAATAGATTTCTAATAAGTTTTGTCCGGATTTATATTGGTGAAATAGAATTTGTCCCATTTCACTTATTCCCCCTAGACACAAAAATACATCCCTAAGGGATCCGTATTTTAAATCAACTATTTCCGAACCATTGAAACTAAGTGTTAAGTAATACTCACGTTTCTTGTCCCTATAATGTTTTATCCTGCCTTATTAAGTGCCATTTTCTCATTCAATTATTATGGCCGGTCTGCCACAGACCCAGTTTTCACTTCGCAAGAAGTAGGAGTTTTGCGTTGCGCAAAACATAACTTGCTATCTTCTCCGAAGATTAATTTATTCAATTCCTTTTTTAATGAAATTTTACTCAAAATGGGTAGGTCTGATTTGTTCCTAATCAAAAGTGAAAATTACATGCGATTGCGTAAATCCTATGTACCTTTATACATATACCCATATATTTATATTGACATATTTGTATATTTATATATTCGCATATATCGTGACCATGGCAATCCATTCATTATATATTCTTTGATATAATTAATCATCCCCAGTGCAACCGGATGGCTACAGAACTTCAATGTATAGGAATGGTTGTGGCTAGGGAGATGAAAGGTCAAGCAGCCTATTCGCCGTTTTTTCATTCCCGCGGACAGGAGGTATTCAGGAATGCAGAGCGGAAAGACTTAAACAGAAGACCGACGAAATTTGTCCACAATGGGATGATTGGCGCGGAAGTTTAACCGGACTTCCAGAGGCTTGGGATTGATGCCCAAACTATATCTTAAATATTTATAAGTCTGATTGCTTAGAATAAAACCGGCGACCCGTTCTCGGTCAGGATTACAGAAAGCCTGGAAGACATCCTGGAGTTTTACCTTAAGGGGAAACAACCTTAATACTATTTGCTTCCCACCAACTATGACGGAAGCACCAAACATTTTCAAAAGTACAAATCACAAAGAAGGAGAATGAACGAACGTCTTAACGTCATTGCGAAGGATGCCGGGATAAAAGGCGAATTTACGACCTACTACATCCGACATTTCTGGGCTACGATTGCGAAGTTTATGGGGATATCATCCGAGATAATTAGCGATGGATTGGGCCATAATTCACTTAGGACATCGGAAATCCATTTAAAAAGCTTTACCAACTCTGTTTTGGACGAGGCGAATGAACTTATTGTTTCTTAAAGGACCATGACTTGAAAATTGAAGCCGCATAATACAAATGAAATTGTTGATTTATATAAAATTGCTGGAAACTTTATTTTTCATCAACAACAATAACAAAAAAAAGGCTCCTTTGTATCGGAGCCCTTCTTCTCAAAACTAACTAAACAACTCAACTTGTAATCAACCTTAATAGCGTATATATTACGAACGACCTTGTTCTTCTCAAATATTTAAACTTCAAATTGCTATGCTATTTATTTCAGAGTATTATTTTTTTGTTGTTCATAATGGTTTGTTATATAAAATGTAAAGACCGTCCATACCGGCAACGATAATATCTTTTCTTCCAGACCCGGACAAGTGGTAAACATCAAAGCATATTCCAGTGCCCTTTCCTTCTCCAAAGTTCCCATAACTAATGACCTGTTTGGTAAAGCTTTCCCCGTTCCATTTATATTAATAGATTCCAATTAAATCCTTTCCTCCGGAATCATTTCCATTGTGCACCCTGTAGCGTTTTCCTGTAACTAGTTCCATCTCGTAATAAATACTAAACTTAATATATCAATGCTATAAGACAGTACGAAAACGAAAATCAGTTGCCCCTTAATTGAATCCTAAAAAAACTTAACTATTATGCGTTTACACAGGTCTGCTTTTGCATTCCCAAACCTTCTATTTTGACTTCGACGACATCTCCCTCTTTTAAATATTGAGAGGGAAACATCCCTAAGCCGACACCTGGTGGTGTACCGGTACTAATTATATCACCTGCTTCCAAAGTCATGAACTGGGAAAGGTAATGCACAATATACTCACAATCAAAAATCATATATTTGGTATTTCCTTTCTGCATTTGTTCGCCATTGACGAGAAGCTCCATGGACAAATTGTTTATATCGGATAGTTCATCAGAGGTTGCCATAAAGGGCCCTATGGGATTAAAATTGTCGCAAGATTTTCCTTTTGTCCATTGACCACCTTTATCCAATTGAAACTCTCTTTCTGAAACGTCATGGGAAATGCAATATCCAGCTATATAGTCTTTGACCTCCTCGGCTTTTTCCAAATACCTTGCATTCTTTCCTATAACAATTCCCAACTCGACTTCCCAATCGGTTTTTTTACTATTTCTAGGAATCAGGACATTGTCATAAGGACCCACGACAGTATTTGTACCTTTTTGAAAAATAATAGGTTCTTCGGGTATTGGCATACCGGATTCTTTTGCATGATCAGAATAATTCAATCCAATACAGATAACCTTGCCTGGCCTCGCAACACATGAAGCCCAACGTAAGTTATCCGGGACATCCGGAAAATCCATCGAGTTCTTTAGAATTTCCTTAATTCTATTTAATCCATTATCTTGAAAGAAATCTCTATCCCAATCTCTGAACTTTGAGGACAAATCCTTTCGTTTACCATTAATTAATATTCCAGGTTTTTCTTTCCCTACTTCTCCAAAACGAATTAGTTGCATATTTTTATATTAATATTTACTTTTTAATTAAATTACTGGAAGACCCATTTACCCACATTTTAAAATTAAAAGGAAAAATCTGGCCAAGGTCTGTTAGTCTAATTCTACTACTACAGAAGTTAACCAAGTATATTGTCATAAGATTTACCCCCAAGAGTGAACCATCCAATTTTTCAAAGTTTGAAGGACAATGCCTTTTGTTATTATGCCTGTATTGTTGAGGCTGTATACTCCCTAAGAACCGCCCCAATTCACTTCCCAAAATATCTCCAGAATCTTTGGAAAAGGTAAAACTGTTCTCTCCATTTTCACCTAACTTCGCCACTCCTTCTATGGCCAGAAAGGAATCCAGATCATATAGAATCACCTTAGCTCCCTCCAATACCAACTTTTTGCATATTTCAAGCCAATGCCTTGACCGGCTCCTGTAACAATACCAACTTTTCCTTTATAATTCATCCTGCTTCATTTTTATTAATGGGAATCTCACGGAACACCACTGTTAGAATTTCCACTTAAAAAATCCATTTCAGCACCTAAATGGGAATTCTGGATATGGTTCGCGTACAGATTGACATAGCCACTTTCTAAAATCGGCGGTTTTGGTTTCCAATGATGTTTTCTATAGGCCAGTTATTCATCGCTTACCTCAACAACTAATCTTCTATTGAATATCTAGGGCATGCCCTAGATATTTTTTTGCTTACACACTTTAAAATACAGTCCAATTAATGCCTAAATGCACAATGGGTTATATATCGAATATTTTTCCTGCATTCAAAATATTGTTGGGATCAAAAACTTTCTTAATGGACTTCATCAAATCCATTTGTATAGGATCATAGATTATTTCCATAAACTCCTTTTGCACGAGGCCTATACCATGTTCCGCGCTTATAGTTCCATTCAGGTTTTTCACAAGCACAAATATCTCCCTGATACCATCTTTAACCTCATTTTCCCATTGTTCGTCTGTCAGAATTTCCCTGAATATGATTACATGTATATTACCATCCCCGGCATGGCCTACACATATGGATCTAAATCCAAATTTTTTTCCGATCTTTTTTATTCCTTTAACAAGAGTAGGCAATTCGGCCCTAGGCACCACTGTATCTTCCTCTAGATATGGTGAAAATGCCCTTGCAGCCTCCCCAGCGATCTTTCTTAATTTCCATAATCTTTCTTTTTGGGATGCATCTTCAGCAAAAAGAATATCATTACAACCAAAAGAATTCAGTACTTCAGATATACTTTCTATCTCATGCATCAACACATCCAGATTGTTGCCATCCACTTCAATCAATAAATGAGCTTGGGTCTTATCCGATGGGTCAAGTCGCGTCTCCTCGTTGAATTCCATGGCCATATCAATAGCATCCCTGTCCATAAATTCAATTGCACTGGGAGTGTTTCCTGATATAAAAATAGCACTTACGGCAGCACAAGCCTTCTCAATAGAATCAAATGGGGCCCTAATCAATAAATCGTACTTTGGAAACGGAATAAGTTTTAAAACGATTTTTGTAACAATCCCAAGGGTTCCTTCGCTACCAACTACCAATTGTGTGAGGTTATAACCGGTAGCATTTTTTAAAACATTCGCACCTGTCCATATCACATCGCCATTGGGAAGGACAATTTCAAGATTTAGAACATAATCTTTTACGACTCCATACTTTACCGCTTTCGGACCACCGCTGTTTTCGGCTACATTGCCACCAATAAAACAAGATCCTTTGCTATGAGGGTCCGGCGGATAAAATAGTCCCTTTTCTTTGACTGCGTTCTGAAGCACTTCTGTAATAACCCCTGGCTCAGTAGTTACCTGTAGATTTCTTTCATCTATGTTAAGAATCTGATTCATTCGTTCAGTGGAAAGTACAACGCCTCCAAGATGGGGCAAAGCTCCTCCACTCAGACCGGTTCCTGCACCACGGGGGGTTACCGGAATACGGTATTTGTTACAATGTCGCATTATTAAGCTGACCTCATTTGTGGTTTTTGGTTTAAGAACTATATCAGGTAAAAAATGTAAGTCCAAAGTTTCGTCATGGGCATAATGTTGCAAGGAGTCAATATCCCAAATCACAAATTCCTTGCCCAGGATACTCTGATAATACTCTAAGTGTTCATTGGTTTCTGTTTTTATTTCATCCATAATCGTATATCCATTTTGATTTATTCTAATAATCTAATTAATTAGTTGCATTAAATCTTTAAATCAACAGCATCCAGCAATAATATGCTGCAAAAAGGGTAAGAAATAGTATCCCAAGATAGGTGAGTCCACGTAAACCCTTTTTGGGTCTATATGATGCCGGGAGGTCTTCACTCATTACATTTCTTAGATTCATATATCCTATGACAGGTGCGACCACAAAAGCAACTAAGGTGGACATAGCTACCAATTGACCCATATTGGCACTAAATGAGGCAATGACAGTATAGTTGATAATTATTAGGATTACAACGCCCCATACGTACAATTTCTTTTTATTGTTTAGAGTTTTCCTTGGAGACAATAGTTCCAAAATGTCGATGCTTACCCTGGCCAGGGCATCGTGGGCGGCTATACAGGTGCCGAACATGGTCGCGAAAGCTGCTGTAGCGATAAAAATATAGGTCCACGCCCCGATGTTAGTGGTGAACAAATTTACCAGTTGATCGGCAAAAGCGACCGCATTACCGCTGATCTGGGTACCGGTGCCATAGAGGGTCATACACCCTATTATTAAGAAAAAAATGGCAAGGATAGCTGTCAAAAAATAACCTAGATTGAACTCCATTAGGGCCTCGGACAAACTTGGCTTATTATTTTCCTTCTTATATTTCTCAATGCTCCATAGACTTACCCAACTAGAAACCTCTACAGCACAAGGCATCCATCCCACCAAGCTGATCAAGAACAATACTCCAACTTCATTGAAAATATTGGAAGGGACAAAATTTGGGTCGGTGGGTGCCTGTCCTTTAAACAACACCGAAGAAGTTGTTACCAATAGAGCTATGAAAAGTAAGAAAATCACAAATTTTAGGGAAGCTTCCAAAAGTTTATATCGCCCGATTATAAGCAAGCCGCCAACAAAAATGAAGAGACCCAAAGCCACTGTACTCACAGGTACCTCGGGAATATGGAACAAATTGATAAAGAGGCCGGCGGTAACGACATACAATGTGGATAAAATGGTAAAGGTTGTCACCAGGGTAATAACAGCATAAAGCCGTAGATAATGCTTGCCGCGATTTCGGTATCCCTCTATAAGACTTTTGTTGGTAACGTTTGTATAGCGAATACCAAATTCAAAAAAGGGATACTTTAGAACCATTGCAAGGATAATCGGGATTATCATAACCAAGCCATATTGGGCACCGGCCTTTGTACTCAAGACCAAATGGGATGTGCCTATGGCGGTGGTGGCAAATAGAACCCCAGGGCCTAAGTTTTTAAGAAGTACTTGGATTTTGGTCATGTTATTTGGTGTTTCGTAATATTAATCAATGCTAATGTGCTTAATCCTTGCCTTCCTCAGTTTCATTTATATACCAGTGTATATTGTCCAATACCGCCTTCATAGATTTTATCGTCGGTTGGCCAAAACCGTAATGATCAGAATAATAAGGGACCGCAAACATGATAGATGTTCCTAGAACAGGGCACATAAAACGGTGCGGTCTACTATACTTTCCCCCGCAAAGGTGAATGAACGGTGTTTTTAGTTCATGGGTCAAGGCAATGGTCGTTTGCAACGCTTCGGAAAGTTGCTCTTTCGTGTTAATAGCTGTAACAATCTTCACAACTTCCGAACCACGCTTTTCAAGCTCCAGCATATGTTTTATGACATCCTCAGTTGATAGGTAGCTTCCTGTATGTGAGGATATCACAACATCGGCACCTTTGCTACGGATTTTGTCAATAAGACGTTTTTGTTTGTCGATGGCATTTTTATCGTAGGTTATTTCCATTGGCGACGGGTCGTACAAATCCCCCATCACATCGATCATGGACGCTCCAGCGTCTGCCGCAGCTAATAGAACCTCCTGACGATCGTCATCACTTGACTCTTTCCATTTGTCCTTGCGATAGAAATAAAACATGAACGGTAGATCCACCGAATTGATTATACCTTTAAATGATTCGGAATTCCGGAATTCCGGTTTTAAGTCAAAAAGGTCGATTGTTATTCCTTTGGCACCATCGGATTCCGAATTCTTGGCTGCGGCTATCAGCTCCTGTGGCGTCTGTCCGGCTATGATCCCAGTTATAATAGGATATGGTTTGTTTAAAAAAGAGGGTCTATCCTTGATCCCAAGAGCTAAACTTCCAACTCCTACTTTTTCTATATTAAGATTATCACCTAACCTGGGAAATTCCTTTCCATATAACATCTGGAGCGGAAGCATCAATGCACCTGCAGAAACGGCTACAGAATTTCTAATAAAATCCCTTCGGGCCGAGTTACTTGTTTTGTCACCGTTGTTTTTCATTTTATTTATCTTATTATGTTAACTACTTAAATTATTTTTATGTTTACCAACATGAATTCAACGTATGAAAGTAATTTTATGTAATAGAAAAAGCAGAAAATGAAGTATCGTTCTAGTTTAATAAAGCGATGAAAATTTCGCTGTTAATCTAAAAACTCAAGTTTTTTCATCCAGATTCAGAATTTACTTATTACCATTAGGGTTTATGAATACATTAATTACATGGAATTGTATCATTTTCTTTACCATAATTGTCTAAAAAAGGGTAACACATAAGAACGTGAAGGTCCTTCCTTAAAAATTACTCAACTAAGTGAAACACTTACAAATCCTTAAACAATCCTAAGCAAGGTCATAGATTATTCAGTTTCATTTATATACCAGTGTATATTGTCCAGTACCGCCTTCATGGATTTTATCGTTGGCTGTCCAAAATGAGGGTAACGATCAGAATAATAAGGGACCGCAAACATGATAGATGTTCCAAGAACAGGGCACATAAAACGGTGCGGCCGCATATATTTTCCAGCGCAAAGGTGAATGAACGGCTTTTTTAGTTCACGGGTCAAGGCAATGGTCGTTTGCAGCGCTTCGGAAAGTTGTTCCTTCGTGTTAATGATCGTAACTATCTTCACAACTTCCGAGCCACGTGTTTCAAGCTCCTTCATATGCTTTATGACCTCTTCAGTTGATAGGTAGCTTAATGTATGTGAGGATATCACCACATCGGCACCTTTGCTTTGGATTTTGTCTATAAGACGCTTTTGTTTGTCAATGGCGTTTTTATTGTAAGTAATTTCCAGTGGCGACGGGTCGTACAAATCCCCCATCACATCGATCATGGATGCTCCGGCATCTGCCGCAGCTAATAGTACCTCCTGGCGTTCGTCATCGCTTGATTCTTTCCACTTGTCGTCACGATAGAAATAAAACATGAACGGTAGATCCACCGAATTGATTATGCCTTTAAATGATTCGGAATTCCGGAATTCCGGTTTTAAGTCAAAAAGGTCGATTGCTATGCCTTTGGCACCCTCGGATTCCGAATTCTTGGCTGCGGCTATCAACTCCTGCGGTGTCTGTCCGGCTATGATTCCGGTTATAATAGGATATGGTTTGTTTAAAAAAGAGGGTCTATCCTTAATATCAAGAGCTAAACTCCCGGCTCCTACTCTTTCTATATTAAGTTTATCCATTGACGAGTGAATTTCTTTTCCAGTTAACATGTGGTGAGGCAGGATCAATGCACCTGCAGAAACGGCAACTGAATTTCTAATAAAATCCCTTCGGGCCAAGTTGTTTGCATTTTTACTGTTGTTTTTCATTTTTATTAATTTAAATTATTAAAAAGTATGTTCCTTCGTCAATAACGATTTATAATTTGAAACCATTTAAAAGTTGATACCTTATCGCAGGTATACTCCCGTATTGCCACATCCCATAACAAGGTGCTGATAAAAACTCCCAGATTGCTACACCCCCATCCGACATTCCTTCTTTTATAATTTCCCAATAGTGTTTATTGGCTTTCAAATCATGAAATTTTTATTTACTAAAACTACTTTCCCGATATTCTTGTTTTGTCTCAAGATGGCCTGTGCTTCTTCAGCATTTTGAATTGGCAGTTCTTCATGAATAATCACACGAAGTTCCCCTGAAGAAAATTTCGGCCAAAGCTCTTGTTCCAATCTTGACAAAATATCAGCTTTCATCGACAATGATCGACTTCTTAAGGTACTGCCTATTAACCTTATACCTCTCTTGAAAAAATCCGTCATATCTATTTTGCTTATATCTCCACCCAAAGTTGCAAGAACAATCCATCGGCCACCCCTGTCCATTGATTTCAAACAATCCCCAAGTGCCGGCCCTGCAACACAATCAATAGCTAAATTGACCTTATATTTCTCCAGGATATTGGCAACATCTTCCTTTTTCCGATTAATCACGACATCAGCGCCCAACCCGAGAACGAAGTTTGCTTTTTCATCGGAACCAACTGTGGTGATAACTTTCGCCCCGATCAATTTTGCCAATTGTATGGCCGCGGTACCCAGTCCACTCGCTCCAGCCTGTATAAAAACAGTCTCCCCTATTTTCAATTCTCCTTCAATAACTAAATTCAGGTATGCAGTCATAAATACTTCCGGGATAGCTGCTGCTTCGACCAAGGATAATCCGTTCGGGACCGGCAAAACCAGATTGACCGGAACAGCCACTTTTTCAGCATAGCCACCTCCGCCAAGAAGGGCACAAACTTTATCCCCTATCTGCCAACGACCTTCTTCGGGGGCTTCTATGACCAGACCAGAAACCTCGAGTCCCATCCATTCAGGCCAGTCCTTTGGCGAAGGATAATTACCTTCTCTTTGCAACAGGTCTGCCCTATTGAGCGCTGCCGCATGCACCTCCATGATAATTTCATTTTCCTTCCTGATAGGACTAGGAACTTCGCTCCACGTTAAAGACTTATCCAGTTTAATTAAAATTGCATGCATCTTGCACTTGAATATTATTGTTCATTTACATCTTTTACCATTCTAATAATTGCATCCATCTTGTTCATTATATAAAGATTCTTTTCCGCGTCCTCCCCAAATCTCATATCAACCTTTTCACTATCAACAATTTCCTTCATTTTTATATCTTTGCCCTTATAATTTATTCCCATACTATAAATTGTATTTAGATTCTTCTTTTCGAAAGGAAGCTTTGTATAGAATATTTCTCCGTTAACTATGTCTCCAAAAATATATTTATTCTTCAGTGCTTCAATTGGCCCCATATATTGATAACCCCCACAGATGGCAGATCCAGCATAGTGATCATATTGAGCAAGGGGCAATTCATATTGTTCTCCATAACTATCAATCGGAAGTGCCGCATCGAGAAAAGATAGGTCAATTTGATGGTCGCCTTCCCTATGGTACCAACCATAATTCTTTCCGGGCTCTACTAAGTTTAATTCTTCAAAACTATGTAGACCTACATCGGCAACGATCATGTTGCCATATGTGCTCCATGCAAGTCTGTGTGGATTTCGGAAACCATAAGCGTATATTTCTTTCCAAATGCCTTTGTCTTTTTCCTGAACAAATGGATTTGTTTCCGGCATACCATATTGCCCATTGTAACTATCATTTCCAGCGGGGTCAATTCTTATAACAGTGCCGAAAGGGTAAAATATGGAGCCACTTAATTGGTGCATGTTGGCTTCTACCGTTCCCCCATCACCTATCCCAAGATATAATAACCCGTACTCGGGATGATTTTTGGAAATATTTGGAACAAAACTTAAATCTTGAAATCCATGAGAATGGGTCGGGTAATTTACTCTTAACAATTCCCTTTGTGTTCCAACGAAACGATCGGAAACAGGATTATCCATTTTCCATTCCGATAAGACCCATTGCATCTTAACCGGAATACTGTCTCCCAAAAAATTCTTGCCAGGCCGTCCCCGATAGTCCTCAGCGTGCGTAGTATAAATGAGTCCGTTATGTTCAAAATCAGGATGAAATGCAAAACTCCCCAATCCGGTTCCCATCCCCGGGTGATCAATAAATGGTTCAGCATAATCATGTATGTCAAAGAACTTAGTTATTTTTTTTTGACCACTTACCTTATAAATGTAGCCTCTCTGGTCATTGACAAAAAATTCATTGCCAGGTGAATTGGGCCGAACTCGCATATTTGCAATCCTAGCCAATGGCATATGCTCGCTACTAGATGGGATTTTAACATAATCTTCAATAACCAGTGACAGTTTTCCATCACGAATAGCATCGGCCCTGGGCAAAACAACCAGTTCGGCCTCACTATTATCAACTGCTACATTGAATTCTGTTGCCTCAGAATTTATATAGGACAGTACGGCATCTATATCTCCTGGCTTAAGAAATTCATAATTAGGCATATAGGTATTGTATCTTTGAAACAATCTGTTAGCCCTTTCGTCCCCTGCCTTTACCAATTTTTCTGGATTGGTTATAAATTCTTTGAGCCATTGATAATTTTCGATTTTGGTAACTCCATTCAATTTTGGCCCAATTCCATCTAGTTTCATGTCATGACAGCTAGCACAGTGCGTATTGAAGGTAACCTTACCATGTTTTATCACGTCCGGATCAGTGGAATACTTTGTTCCTTTACCACAGCCTGTTATAACAGGTATAGATAATAAAAGCCAAATTTTGTTAAGCAGTTTTTTGTGTTTATAAATAATTATTTTACTGAACATAGTAATCATAACAATTAAAAAAAATGGGGTTATCACTTAATTCTGACGTTTTATATATACAATCAAAGCCTCGATATCGGTTTCAGTGAGAGCTCCTGTATATGAAGGCATTTCAGCACTATAGCCCTTCACAATTTTCTTCTCTGGCTCCAACATGCTTTCTCTTAGATATTGTTCATCGATTTTAACAATCGTACCATCCGATAGCTCTCTCATTGATCCATAGATCCGTTTTATCGGAGGCCCATACATACCTTTTGTCCGTCCTATAGGCGAATGGCAGCCTATACAGCCCATTTTCTTAAAAATCTCCTTCCCGCTCTCTACTGTTATTGGTGCCTCAAGCTCTATCAGTGAATCCAATTTTTCCCTGCTAATGTTCAACTTTGACAGGTTTATATCCTTAAAACCTAAACTTGCAGGATCAAGTTCATCCAGATAATTAACAGTGAACCATACCCCATCATTGAGAACTTTCCCATCTGCAGAGCGAACTTTATAATTTATCTCCATCTGATCTACTTGTTTGAGATCTGGTATCAATAGAAATACCCTTTTCTTATCACTTGAAATGCTCGTTTCCAATACTGGCAATACTTCCTCGCCCGGCTCCCCTTGCAAGTTAAAATGTCCAGATCCATACATTGTTGTCCGTTTATAGTTCCATCTCTTTACTTTAAAGGCTCCTGCTGCCAATATTGAGTTCCTATCCAATGGCGAGTCAAACTCCAATATTAACCCCTGCTTACCAACTTTAAGATGGTTCACCATATAACTTGGCTTTCCCGTATAGCGTAATCTCTGTAAGGCACTTATACCCTTTGAATTGCTACCGAACAGATTAAATCCTGCCATATAAAGGTAGCCATCAGATGGATTGACTTCACCCTTGTAGGTAGGAGCAGGGTAATTGGCAGGAATACTGGACACTCCTCCCTGTAGACCTTGCGAAGTTGAATCGACCATCACTCTAAATAGACCTGGCCTCCCGAAAGAGAAATGTATCAATTCGTTGTTGAGAGGACCCATTGTTCCACTGGTCATCCAGGTCTGTCCTCCGGCCGACCTATCAATCCTATGTGGAATCCAGGTGATCGGAAGTTTAATATCTGAGGTGTCCTTTTCGTAAAATGTGGCCGGGACACCTAGGTAATCGTCCTTGTTAATAAAATAGATAGGGGTGCTAGGTACAAATTGTCCCTGTTGGTCGGTTACCGATACTTGACCTGTTGCCGAATTGTACCCCAGAAATGGCGCTCTCATACCTGTGGCATACCTTTCTATTGCTCTTCCATCTTCTGAAACCTTTAGGACGACTCCTCCGTGGTTTGAACCTGCTCTGAAACCAGGCAAAAGTTTCTCTGTAATCCCCGGTCTGGCCGCGACCGCACCTCCTTTTGAAATATAAAAATCCCCCTCTGGCGTCAACACCATATCGGATGCCCACTCATAAGATTCTGCCGACTGGTGCATTAGATTACTAAAGTTCTCATAAAAGTCCGCTTCATTGTCCTTGTTCAGATCATGCAGGCGAACGATGCCTTCCTTACCAAACACATATAATTCGGAATCCTTTACGACAATGCTCATGGGCTCAAATAAACCGGAAGCAAAGCGCTTCCATACTAATTTTTCCAAACCTTTAGTAATTCCCTCCACTATCCATACGTCTCCGGAAAATGTCAATACCGCTGCCCTATCTTCTTTAAAAAAAGCTACATCGACCACCCTGACATTCCTCTTCCAGGGATTAGGTAAAGGGAGTGTCAACTGATCTGTCACAAAGGCCGTTGTGTCCGGCGATACGTGTCCCTTGGTTGGTACTGTTTCCCTCCAATGCGGTGGACCCCCATGTTCGAATGCAGGAATCCGGAATTCAGTATTTTTTCGGTACACGTTTTCAAATGCGGCCTGATCCTTGGTCGGACCTTTCCAAAAAAGCACGGTAAATTCTCTTGTAACTTGGGAGGGCGGCACTTCTACGACCATATATCGGTTTTCTAATAATTTCACCTCATATTGTTCATCTCCATCTGGTCGTACCCCTACAACAGTAAGGGTATCCTTCTTATCGCCTTGGTATAACATTGCTTGTGCTCCATTGACTTCCACCTCGCCCACATTCGTCATCTCGCCCACGTTAAGAAATAGTGGCCAGCTTGAGGGGCCAATACGAAAGGTCCGCGTGAAAACTGACCGATCTTCACTCCCGGGCATTTCTATAATCTCCGCATCCCCTATGCTGTAGGACAACAAGGCTTTGTTTCCATGCACATAGACTCCGTTCCATCTTCCATATTTTTCCGGTATGGGGCCCCAATAAAAACCTTCCCTATGCTGATTTTCCTTTCGGACTTCTTTAAATGTAGGACTCCCGACCGACCATCCAGGATAGACCCCGCTCACCATTTTGGGATTACCAGAAATTTCCGGAACATAATTCTCCTTATTAAAATAATCCTGATAGGAAATCTGTGGAAGTAATCCCGATATCGGCTCACCGGTCCAGGCCACCGACCATCTGAGCAAATCCATATCAAAACAGGCATATGCGCTATCCCCAAGGTTCAACATCAAACCACGCGCCACTACATTGTTTTGGCTTGGGAACCGATTGTCCAGACCACGAAGATCAAGGTACCCACTTATGTATGGAAAATCAGATTCTATGTATTTGCCCAGCTTAAGGTTCTCAAAATCATTATCCGTGATGATGATCCCCTCATCCTTGCATCCGAGCAATACCCCTAAAATCAAAATATAATAACAGTATTTTAAATGTTTCAATTTTAATCGATTTAAAAAATAATCCATTTTAGGCTTAGGCATACTAGACATTTTTTCACGCTCACATTGCTTCATACCCAACACTAGGTTTCATAACTACATTTTTGGTAGTGATCTCCCTATATTTACCTAGAACTTTTATAGCGGAACGGGTATCTAAAACTTACCGTACCTTGTTGAGATATACAACTACGTCAAAGTATAACCCATTTTTAGAGCCATACAGAACTAGGTTCATCGAACCGCTATCAAAGCTTCCCTTTCCTTCCACTATGTAATAATAGATTTCAACTCTTTAACTCATTAGGGCCTCTAGGCATGACCAAAGCAAACTTTGGGTGTCGAAACGGGCAAGTATGCTATTTTAATAATTAAAAAACATCAACTTAGAAATTATCCTGTCTAATTAATATCCAGGATTTTGTTCTAGCGTAGCTCCAATATTTGCCTCAATAGCAGAATTAGGAATAGGCCAAAGACCATGGTAATCCTTGATTTCATCACTGTTAAGGAAATTATACTTTCTGACCCGTTCAACAAGAAGACCAAGTCGATGTAGTATAATTCTTCTTGGTTCTTCGTAGACTAATTCTCTGGCGCGTTCATCCAGAATATAATCAATGCTAACATCTGCTCCTGTTATTGCTTTGGCATTTGATCTTTCCCTTACGGCATTAATATCTCCTGCTGCATTGGTCAAATTACCATTATGGAAATATGCTTCTGCCCTTAATAAATATGTTTCTGCAAGTCTTAGGTAATACATATCTCTAAATGTGCTGCCAGTAACAGCCGAGGATAACACCAATGTCTCCTTATTTTCAAACAATGCATCGGGGTGATCCCCTGGAGTGGATATCTTACTCGGCCAATCATAGTAACGCCAATTTGTGGCATCATAGGTTGAGCTTCTAAATGGACCTTTAGCTGCACTCTTACCGTAATAAGCCGAGCTGGGATTATTATAGTAAATATCTCTTACTATATTATGAGGGGCATTTCTAATATCATTATCCCAATCACTTTGCCATACTTCTTGAAGGTAATAATCTGTATTTGCCATTAATCCAACACCAAACCCACTCCCTTCGTTATATGTTGACATAATTTTACCTGTCATACCTTGCTTTCCATCAGGGTCTATAGCATTATCCCAACCTGCATGTCCAGCCCAGAACTCCAAAGGATTATTGCTTCTAGATGTTGTTACTACAAAACCTCCAATTACATCAGTTTCCATTTGAGCTACCCATAAAGCCTCCAGATTCCCTCCGCTTCTATTTTGATTTCCAGGACGAAATAAATCCCAATATACATCTCCGGGTCCTAATGTTAAAAATCTGTCATGAGGGTCTTCGTTTGCTTTCACTCCGAATCTCCCTGTCATTAAACTTACGCTTGGATCATTAATTACATTTGTTAAAGCGGCAATTGCATCGTCAAACAATCCCAAAGAAATATAAGTTTCACCAAGGTAGTGACCTGCTACTATAGATGATACATGACCATCCTCAACCTCGCCTATGGAATTCAAATTCATAGCTGCATACTCAAGATCATCTCTTATTTGTAACAATATTTCTTCCTTAGATGCCCTTACAAAATCGTTCGTTGGAGTTGCTATTTCATCTAATACGATAGGGACCCCTCCATATAAATAGACCAAGTAACGATATGAAAGTCCTCTAAAAAATCTTGCTTCCGCCTCAATTCTTGTTTTATCCTCTACACTAACTTCTTCAGCATTGGGTAATCTGGATAAGATAGTATTTGCATTGGCAATGACTTTGTACCAATTATCCCACTGAAAAGCCACAGTACTACTTGTTGGATTAAGCTCTACATCATAATTTCCAAATTGATTTTGGGCTTTTCTACCTGCGTAAGCGATATCTGTTGCTGAAAGCAAAGCAAAGCTACCCATGTTTCCACTATAACGGATATACCTAACTCGGCCATACAAATCTACCAATGCCTTATCAAATTGGGCGATGGTATTATAGGAGTCATTTATGGAATAAAATTCCAAAGGGGTTTCATCTAGGAAATCATTTTCGTTACATGAAGTTCCTGAAACCAATATAAGAGTAATAATAATGTATTTTATCGTTTTCATCTTTCTTAAAATTTAATATCTAGACCAATTGAATATGATTTTAGTACGGGATAATTATCACTAGAAAAAATACCCTGACCTGTTTCAGGATCCCAACCATCCCATTTGGTAAAGGTTAGAAGGTTTTTACCACTAAGGAAAATTTTCAAATCACTGACACCTATACTATTTAACGGAGTTTTTGGAATATCATAAGACAAGGAAATATCCTGAAGTCTAACAAAACTTCGAGACTGATACTTTGAAGCTCTAATTGCTGGATTTGTCCATCCAGCATCATATTCAGAGTCACTTTGGCTGGGAGACCAATAATCTGTGAAATTATACCAGTTATAATTTTGTAGGTTTCCAGGTGTGCTAATCCGGCTATTGTTTGCAAGTAAAAACTTATTATTACCGCCTTGAATTGAATTTACGAAAAACTTAAGCGACAAGTTTTTATATCGTAAGCTATTTTGAAAACTAATCCTATAGGAAGGTTCTGATTCTCCCAATATGATTCTATCTTCCCCAGGAGTAATATTTCCATCATCATTCTGATCAACAATCCTATAAGTCCCAGGTTCATAACCGTCAGGTATATCATCATCAATCTGCCAAATCCCGTCAATTTCATAACTATAAATCGTACCTATTGATTCTCCGATGAATAACCCACTGGATATAAGGTCATCTTCCTCACCATCCTGATTAACATCCCCTAAAAGACTTACAATCCTATTTCTATTAGCTGCAAAATTTGCGTTAACACTCCAGCTCCAATCATTCTTATTAATAATTTGGCTCCCCAGGTTTAACTCAATTCCTTGGTTATTGAGTTCACCTATATTTGACCTGACATTAGAAAATCCTGTAATTGTAGGTAGTGCCAAATTCCAAAGTAAATCTGTTGTAGTAGTATTGTAGTAATCTATGGACGCATCGAGTCTATTATTTTTAAGGTTAAAATCAACACCAAAATTTAATTCGTTTGTACGCTCCCAGGATAAATTATTATTCGCTAAACTAGATGGAAATTGATTAAGTTCCGTAGCACCCCCATCCCCAAACAAATAATAATATAAGGGGTTATTATCGACTATACCAAGTGAACTATATCTACCTGTCAGGTTGCCATTTTGTCCGTAGCTCCCTCTTAGTTTCAAATAATCAATACCATTGCTTTGAAAAAAGGACTCTTGAGATATAACCCAGCCTAAACCAACGGAAGGAAATAATCCAATTTTATTGTTCTGTGAAAATCCACTGTACCCATCCCTTCTTAAGGTGGCATTTAATAAGTATCTGTTTTTTAAGGTATAGCTTCCTCTGATCATCTGATAAAGAAAAGATTCCTCCCACGCGCCTGAAGTTATTGTCTGTAACCCCGCTTGCTGTAGGCTATTATAAGAAAGGGCTAAATCAGTGAAATTTTGTCCTCTTGCAGTAGTATTTTCATAATTAATCTTGTTGATACCTATAACACCGGTCAAATTAATTCTGTGGATTTCCCCAAACTCTTTCTCATAAGATAAAATATTATCAAACATAAGGTCGTGCGTAGAAGAATTTGTCTTATAAGCTACACCTGCTTGGTTGCTTGCATAAATATCCGAATTAAATGCTTCATTCCATCTTAGGTTATTATTGTAATTTAATCTATAAGTGAGCCCTTCAATAAAGGGAAGTGAGGCTATAAAATATAAATTTGCGGATAAATTATTTCTTATGTCTTTATCATCCGCCAAAGCACTAAGAAAGGGATTTACTAGTCCATTTCCTTGAACATCAAAAATATACTCATCGTTTTCGTCTTTCGACCTCACAAAAGGTGATGTGGTGGCAATGGTAGACAGATTGGGACTTACCCCAGAGTAGTCATTAAATGACCCGAATGAATTTACACCAAATTTTAGCCATTCGGCTATGTCAATTTCCACATTAACCCTTAATGAGGACCTCTTATACTTGTCATTTATAATCACCCCTTGTTGATTAACATGATTACCAGAAACAAAATATCTTAAACCACCCGTATTACCCTGTAAACTTAAATTGTGATTCACCATATAGCCACTATTAGTTACTTGGTCAAACCAGTCATATTCAGTTCCATTATTAATTCCTTCAATATGCATGGCTCGTAAAGCAGATTGTGGATAGTCCCATTCCGGATTATCTACTAAATAATCAGGAGCTAAATAGGCATTACGGTAATCGATATCTTTTACCTTTCTTAGGAATTGCTCTCTATCCAGTAAACCAGCATTTACAGTAGGTGTTTGAAATGAGGTGAAAACATTATAATTAATTTGAACTTTCTCATTTGTTTTACTTCCACCCTTAGACGTAAGAAGTATCACCCCATTTGCAGCCTGTGCACCGTAGATTGCTTTGCTACTTGCGTCTTTCAAAACTTCAATTGATTTTATATCTCCTGGATTTAGATCACTCATATTACCTCTATAAATAATCCCATCCAAAACAATCAAGACATCAGTATTTCCATTTAAAGTGGTTGTTCCTCTAACCGATATACTGGGAGCTTCTCCAGCTTGATTGGTCTGTCCAATTTGAACACCGGGTAGAGCACCCTGAATAGATTGCAATATATTAGAATTAGGTGCCTCTTCAAACGCCTCCAAATCAGCCGAAATAACTGATCCAGTCAAATCACTTTTTTTCTGAGTACCATACCCAACTACCACGACCTCATCAAGTCCTGCCGCACTGTCCTCTAGAATGATGCTCAGTGATGCTTGGCCAGATACCTGAACCTCTTTGGTTGCAAAGCCTATATATGAAACCACTAAAGTGGCATTTTCATCGGCTACTCCAATTGAAAAATTACCATCAAAATCAGCTTGAGTACCATTAGTTGTACCTTTTTCGAGGATGTTCGCACCAGGCAAAGGGGTACCTTCACTATCCGTAATCATCCCGGAAATAATGAACTGAACCACCAATGGTTCAGGCACAGCAACTTGTGGAGTTGGTCCCTCAACTACTTTCCGGACGTTACTCCGCCATAAAATAACCTGCGTACCCTTGACTTTGTAATTAGTACTTGTTGTACTAAATAACCGCTCGAGAACCTTATCAATATGTTCTTGATTAAGTTTTAAAGATACTTTTCGCTGAAGATCAACGTGTTTGGTATTGTAAACAAAATTGAATTTTGTAGTCGATTCAATGTTATCCAACACCTTTTGGATGGTAGCGTTTTCAACATTCAAAGAAACCTTGGCCTTTTGGGCATAGCTGTCATTGGCATGCAACCCCAATAGGGTGGTAAACAATAATAGCAGGC